>Ga0209992_10001149_pt1 | contig 29798 bp, 36 predicted proteins | sample 2SBtaG_2_FD_182564 | JGI IMG/M metagenome (GOLD analysis project Ga0209992, IMG submission 182564) | Deep subsurface microbial communities from Kolumbo volcano to uncover new lineages of life (NeLLi) - 2SBTROV12_ACTIVE470 metaG (SPAdes)... | ecosystem: Environmental > Aquatic > Marine >... | reverse complement strand
CCCCTCAAATTTTTTCATGCCCCGCAGGGGTACTAATGGGTGACGGTGATTAGTTTGGTAGTTTCTTCGCGAGCCCATTGATCGGCATTCAAGACATCTTGCAACTCGTTTAATGGAGATGGGCTGTGGTTTTGCATGACCATACGAATGATTTCGGCGATATCTTTGTAAGGGATAAGTTCATCGAGGAATGCCTGGACCGCGATTTCATTTGCGGCGTTAAGTACAGCGGGCACAGTCTGCCCCATTTCCATTGCATCAATAGCCAACTTCAGGCAGGGGAACCGTTCAAAGTCGGGTGCTTCAAAAGTCAGATCGCCCATGGTTGCTAAATCTAATGAGGGCAAATCGCATTCAAGCCGATCTGGATAAGTCAATGCATAGGCAATAGGTACACGCATATCTGGAATACCTAACTGGGCCATAATGGATGTATCGACAAATTCTATCATCGAGTGGATGATACTTTGAGCATGGACAATAATTTCAACTGGAGTATTGACACCAAACAACCATTTGGCCTCAATGTATTCCAGTCCCTTATTCATCATGGTGGATGAATCAATAGTAATTTTCGCTCCCATATCCCAGTTCGGGTGATTGAGTGCATCTTTTACTGTTACGGATTCCATTTGGTCCAGACTGAATGTTCGGAAGGGTCCCCCCGATGCAGTCAGGATAATTTTTTTGATTCGCTCTTTCTTCTCGCCATTTAAAGCCTGAAAAATAGCACTGTGTTCGCTGTCAATAGGAATGATTTGCGAATTGGTTTTTTCTGCTTCCCTGAGTACCAGCTCACCGGCAATAACAAGAGTTTCTTTATTCGCCAGGGCAAGGTTTTTACCCGCTTTCAAGGCTTCGATAGCAGGTAGGAGACCCACACTTCCCACAACACCGGAAACAACTACGTCTACCTCCGGCAAGGTGGCGACTGAAAGGGAACCTTCTTCACCGGATAAAATCTCAACATCCAGATCAGCGACTCGTTCTTTTAACGCGGGAATCTTTTTGGTATCGAATAAAGCTGCGACTTGGGGCTTAAATTTTCTGATTTGTTCTGCAAACAGGTCAACGTTGCTCCCTGCTGACATGGCAAGAATTTGAAAGCTTTCTGGATTTCGTTCAATCACATCCAGCGTATTCACTCCAATGGAGCCTGTAGAGCCAAGAAGAGATATTTTTTTCATATATTAATAACCAGGATTAGCTGGTAGTAACAATAAAAAGCCGGGCCCGCAAATAAAAGGCTATCGATGCGATCTAAAACCCCTCCGTGTCCCGGAATCAAGGTTCCAGAATCTTTGACCTGACAATTACGTTTTATAAGCGATTCTGCTAAATCGCCGAACTGACCGATAATACCGCAAATGAAAGCCACAATCAAACAATGGATTAGGGGAATCTCATTGAAGAACAGGCTGCTCACCAGCAAAGCCGCAATTAAGGTTCCGATAACATTGGCCACAGCCCCGGCAATTGTTTTATTTGGGCTAACAACCTCAAGTAATTTGGTTTCCCCAAATTTTCGGCCTCCATAATAGGCCATTATATCTCCGGCCCAAATAAACAATAAAATAAACACTACCATTTGCCGCCCCCCCTGCATATTGCCAATTAGAAGGAAGTATCCGCCCAGTCCAGCCGTATAGAAAATACCAAACAGGGTATAGGCAATGGAGTCGAGTGCCACGCGCACATTTTTTTCTCTGAAAAACCAAACTATAAATAATGTGAGAGGAATAAAAATAATAAAACTTGGCAAATATTGAGGCTCAAAAGAATAGACTAAAAGAACAAGAAAGCTCAAAGCCAAACCTTCAATAGGAAATCCGCTCACGCCTGCATTGGCAATCATAGAAAAATATTCGTAAGCGGCAACCAAAGCAATTGACGCAATCAAAATAAAATATAGCCAGGAGTGCCCATATAAAATAATTCCGATCACTATGGGAATTGTTATGACTCCGCTGATAACACGTTCCAAAAATTTCTCCTAAATGGATTAAAAGTCTATTTCAGTGTAAAATGAAAGGGGGAAATGGGTTTGCATCCTGGATCATTAAAATTTTTACTCAGGCTTTGGCAATTTGTTCCTGGGTCATTCCAAACCGGCGGTCTCGACCTTGATAATCAATGATGGCTCTTAAAAAATCATCTTCAGTAAAATCGGGCCACAAAACATTATTATAATGCAATTCAGTGTACGCACTTTGATAAAGAAGAAAGTTACTGATTCTCCTTTCTCCACTGGTTCTAATTAAAAGATCCGGGTCGGGTATAGGATGCGTCGAAAGAAAAGACTCAAACAATGGCGAATCGATTTCCTCGGTCGAAATTTTTCCATCTTTTACCATCTGAGCCACTTTTTTAACAGCATCCATAATTTCCTGTCTGCCACCATAACTCAAAGCCAGAGTAAGAACCATTCCCGTATTATTTCGTGTTTCATCAATTGAGTATTGGATCAATTTTTGAATGGGAGCCGGCAGGTCTTCTATGTGCCCAATGGTATTGAACTGAATATTTTCTTCTTTCATTCTGTTCAATTCTTTTTTGAGATAATAATCCAGGATTTTCATTAGGGTACCGATTTCGGAGGAAGGGCGGTTCCAATTTTCATCAGAGAAGGAATACAGGGTCAATGCTTCGAGATTGAGTTTGCACCCTAAGGTAACTATCCGATCTACAACTTTAACACCGGCCCAATGACCTTCAACTCGGGGGAGTGAGTTTTTTTGTGCCCATCGACCATTGCCATCCATTATTACGGCAATATGTCTGGGCAATCGATGCGGGTCGATTTTTTCCTGTAACTTTGATTCGACCAAGAAGAGGACTCCTGATTAAACGACCGGGCAACGGTAAAAAATAATTTAAACTTCGATTATATCTTTTTCTTTTGTCTGGACGATCTTATCTACTTCTGCCACGAATTTATCGGTAATTTTTTGGGCTGCATCGTGCCCCTTTCGGCCTTCATCTTCAGAAATGTCATGCTTTTTTTCTGATTGCTTGAGCTTATCGTTAACATCCCTTCGTATATTCCGAATGGCTACTTTACATTCTTCCGATTGCTTTTTCACCAGCTTTACCAGTTGCTGCCGTCTTTCGTTGGTTAGCGGTGGAATGACCAGTCGTATTACCTTACCATCATTGTTGGGAGTCAAGCCCAGATCAGAAGCTTGAATTGCTTTTTCAATATCTTTCAGGATCGATGTTTCCCAAGGTTGTACCGTTAGAGTCTGGTTGTCGGGTGCCCCGAGAGTAGCAACTTGTTTTAAGGACGTTGGGTTACCGTAATAATCAACCATCAAATCGTCGAGCAAGGCTACCGATGCTTGCCCAGTCCTTAATTTTCCCAGCTCGTGAAGCAGATGGTCGATAGAGCTTTTCATTTTTTTCTCAGCGTCTTTAATTATATCATCTGACATTTTTTAAGCCCCCACAGTGGTTCCAATTTTTTCACCCAATAATACTCTTTTTATACTATGCGTCTGACGAAAATTAAATATTACCATAGGTAACTTGTTATCCATACAAAGAGAAACCGAAGTGGAATCCATGACTTTCAGTCCTTTTTTTAATACATCCAGATAGCTCAATTCCTCGTACTTGACGGCATCTTTGTCTGTCCTGGGGTCGGAACTATAAATTCCGTCCACCTTGGTAGCTTTAAAAATCACATCAGCACCAATTTCCATAGCTCTTAAAGAGGCTGCAGTATCGGTGGTAAAATAGGGATTACCCGTTCCTCCTGCAAAAATAACAACACGACCTTTCTCCAGATGCCGAACCGCCCTCCGACGGACGTAGGCTTCGGCTACAGCCTGAATTTCAATAGCTGTCTGAACTCGGGTGGGTATGCCGGCCTGCTCCAATGCTGTCTGGAGGGCTAACGCGTTTATTACCGTTGCCAACATTCCCATATAGTCACCGGTAGTCCGCTCAATGCCAATCGCACTTAATGAGGCACCGCGAAGAATATTTCCTCCGCCAATGACTATAGCTATTTCAACACCCAGGTCTTTTGCGGCTTTGATTTCTTCTGTAATATTCTTTAGGGCATTTTCGTGAAGACCAAAATCGCCTTCTTCGGTTACCAGGCTTTCACCCCCTAATTTTAACAGCACCCTTTTATAAATGGCTTCAGGCATTAAACTTCGAACCTTACAAACCTGCCAATGTTGATGTTTTCACCCAGCAGAGCAATTTTCTGCTTGATCAACTCTTGAACAGTAATATTGGTGTCCTTAATAAAAGGTTGCTCGAGAACACAATTTTCTTCGTAAAACTTTTCCATTTTTCCGGAAACAATTTTTTCAATTATATTATCGGGTTTGCCCGATTCTTTTGCCTGATGTGCAGCAATTTCTTTTTCTTTATTGAGAATTTCCTGGGTCACCTCGTCCCGTGTTGCAAATCGAGGTTTAGCAGCAGCAATATGCATTGCAATATCACGAACCAGCTCCTGGAAGTCGGGCGTGTTGGCGACGAAATCTGTCTCACAATTCAGTTCCACCATGACTCCCAATTTGTTGCCGGCGTGAATATAGGTACCGACTGAACCATCTCCGGTTTGCCGGTCCGACTTTTTATCTGCTTTTGCCAATCCTTTTTTACGCAAAAAAGTGACAGCAGCTTCTATATCTCCGCTGGTTTCTTTTAACGCACCCTTGCATTCCATAATTCCCGCGCCAGATTGAGAGCGCAGTTCCTTAACCATCGCAGCAGTTATTTCCATTCCTAAACGTCCTTACAAAAAAAGTTAATCGTAAAAATAATAGAACATGGCAAATTGCTTTGCCGTAAATTTATTTTGAGTTACTTCGGTTGGCAATCCCGCGGAGGGGAACCTCCGCAGAAATAATTCCAGCCTGGGTTTTCAAACCCGGATTTAAATCAGATCAGGCAGGCACTACAGTTTCACTTTTGTCCTTGTCATCAGGAACCGGGGGTGTTTCCTCTTTCTTACCGGAGCTTGGTTTTGCTTCAGCCTCTTCTTTTTCCTGGCTGGACTTTTTCATCTCCTGGCCTTCCAGATATACATCTGCGATTCTATGCGCGAACAGTTTGATGGATCGCATGGCATCATCATTTGCTGGAATGGGGAAGTCAATTCCATCCGGGTCGGAATTTGTATCGACCATGGCTACGATTTTTATTCCCAGTTTTTTTCCTTCTGCCAGCGCAATTTTTTCTTTTCGAGTATCAACAATAAACATAACATCGGGTAAATCTTTCATGGTTTTGATGCCACCGAAAAATTTATTCAACTTGACAATTTCCTTACGCAAATCCAAGGCTTCCTTTTTGTGCAAACGATCAAACTGATTTTCCTCATCCATTTTTTCCAACTCCAACAATCGTGCAATACTTTTCCTAATCGTTGCAAAATTGGTGAGGGTTCCTCCCAACCATCTTTGGTTGATGTAATGCATTCCGCAGCGTGTAGCTTCATCGGCAATCAATTCCTGTGCTTGTTTTTTCGTTGCCACAAAAAGAATTTTTTTGCCGGCACGAGCACTTTCCCTAATATATTTTTCAGCTGCTTGAAATCCGGTGAGGGTTTTCTGCAAATCGATAATGTAAATACCGCTGCGCGCCCCGTATATATAAGGTTTCATTTTAGGGTTCCACCGATTGGTTTGGTGACCAAAATGAACACCGGATTCAAGTAAGCTTTTCATTGTGATTTCAGACATTCCATCTCCTTAAAATTAAATGGGTTATACCACCGCCTCCATCGACTCGCATCAGGAACCCGCAGGCCACCCCTGATTTGATCCGGAAACGTGCGTGATTGAATTTTCTGGAATTCTTCCAAAAAGGAAGCCAAATTGTGGCTTAGACTAACATATTCATAGTGGGCTGACAATATGGAACCCGTCAAATATGGGCAAAAATGCAGGTTTTTCGTTATTTTTCAGCTTTTTAGCGGTTGGCACTTCTTTCCAGCAGTTTGAAGTCGTCCGCTTTTTTTAATTTTCTAAATCTGCTACCTTAGGTTCCATAATTTAATAGACCTATCAATTGTTTTTTTTATTTTTATGACTGTTCAAAACATTTTAGTTGTCAGCACCACGGGGATGGGGGATTGCATTTGGGGAACTCCTGGAATTAGAGAATTAAAAAATGCATATCCTGAGGCTAAAATCGATTTAATAGTCAAAAAAAATTGGCTGGATCTTTTTAAACACTGTCCGCATTTAAAAAATATCTACCCCTACCAAAACAGATGGTATGCGCAAATTGCTTTAGGACTAAAGCTTCTACTAAACCCGAAATATTCCCACATCTTTATTTTCCATGCAAATGTTGATTTTGGTCGGATGAAAAAATTTTTGAAGTCTTCACCCATCTGGAATCATCAAGGCCATAAATGGTGCCCCGAAGAATTCAATATAAAAGCGAAGCTGGGAAATAATTCTCCATCTCCTGAAAAGAACCTTCACGCCATTGAACGCAGGCTTCACATGTTGAAAAAAATCAACGTTGAGGTTGAGCAGCCTAATATGGAACTGTTTTTCAGTGACAAGGAAAAAAATACTTTCAACAATTTTTCGCAGAAAACAGGATTAAAAAAACCGTTCGTGGTTTGCCATATAGGAGCGGCATCGGTTGACCGGCTGTGGAAATCGGAAAATTTTTACAACCTCGCAAACTTAATATTGAAAGAAACTTCCTTAAATATTGTTTTTGGTGGCAATAAGAATGAACTAGAAATATTACAATCCCTTAATCTCCCCAACAGCAATAGGATTTTTTATGCCTTCGATATGTCCATAATCAATTATGCATACCTGCTGAGTCAGGCAAGCCTACTGGTTTCCAACAATACAGGGCCGATGCATATTGGCTATGCGGTCAATACACCTACCATTGGAATTTTTCAACATGTGGGGAACGGTCGCCCCGATTTAGTTGGACCCTATAAACTGGACAAAACTTTTTTTCCCATTGTGAGTTATTTGGATGGAACGACAAGCGTGGAAGAAGTCTGGGCAAAATTTCAAGCTATCTATCATGCAACCGGGCAAGGCAAAAAACCTGAAGTTCAAACGAATAAATAAAAATCGCCCATGCCCGCCGTTATCGGCCTAAACAAACACCTATAGATTCTGCAGTACGAATCAATTGCGAGTCGGATGGAACCTGACGGACAATTCCAGCCAAATTTTTGAGGGGAACCAGAATAATTTCCCGGGCCTGCAACGCCACCATGTTTCCAAACTTTCCTTCGGCTGCGGCTTGCACCGCTTCGGTCCCAAGTCGGGTTCCTAATACACGATCAAACGCTAGCGGAGTGCCTCCTCTTTGCGTGTGCCCTAAAACCGTGCATCTCACTTCGAGGTCTATTTGTTCGCCGATTTCTCGAGCAACGTGGTAGCCCACTCCGCCAAGTTGTGCTAAGCCCTGCAGACGATTGGAAGCCGACTCATTTGTTATTGCTTCTTTGCCAATTTCTTTTGCTCCCTCTGCCACAACGATTACGCTGAAGGGACTTCCATCTTTGATTCGCAAACGAATTTTTTCTAAAACTTTTTCCAACTTATAAGGAATTTCCGGGATCAGGATAGCGTGCGCCCTGCCTGCAATACCCGCTTCAAGCGCAATCCACCCAGCGTCACGACCCATTACCTCTAAGATCATCACACGCTGATGGCTTTCGCCTGTAGTATGCAATCGATCCAAGGCATCGCTGGCAACTTGAACTGCTGTTTGATAACCGAATGTATAATCGGTTCCCACCAAATCGTTATCAATGGTTTTTGGGATTCCAATTATGGGTAGCCCCATTTCACAAAATCGATTGGCAATCTGCAGAGTGCCATCGCCCCCTACCACAAAAAGGCAATCGAGTTTCAAATTTTTGAAATTTTCAACAGTTTGTTTGGAATAATCTAGTTTGGTGACATTGCCTTCTTTATCAAACTCGCGGTATTCGAAGGGATGCCCCTTATTGGTAGTCCCGAGAATGGTTCCACCCAGGGGTAGGATTTCTTTGGTGTCCGCTACACTGAGCATTCGATGGCGATCAAAAATCAATCCTTCAAAACCATCTTCAACACCCACAACCTCAGCTTCATGTTCAATGATGGCGGATCGGGTGACGGCGCGAATGACAGCATTAAGCCCAGAACAATCTCCTCCACCTGTTAATATGCCGACACGTTTTATTCCCATGGTTGGATTTCTTTATTCGACCAATTCAACCGATTGCGAAAGAGGCTCTGCCACCAGATCATAATCTGCCGCTGCGGTAATACGTACAGGAATAATTTCACCTGGTTCGGCTTCGCATTTTTCTAAAATTACTTGCCCATCTATATCAGGGGCCTGGGAAGCCAACCTGCCAGTCATAATATAGTTTTCCTGTGCATCAAAGCCTTCAACAAGAACCGATTCGATCTGTCCTATTTTTTCCTGATTTTTCCGCAACGCAATTTCTTTTTGAAATTCCATCAGAATATTTTTTCTTTCCTCTTTGACTTCTTCAGGAACACGGTCGGGATAATCAAAAGCAGTGGTTCCTTCTTCATCGGAATAAGTAAAAATTCCCACATGATCGAACTGCATTTCACAAAGGAAGCGAAGCATATGTTTAAAATGTTCTTCTGTTTCTCCTGGGAAACCCGTGATAAAAGTAGTTCGCAGGGCGACTTCAGGAATCTTCAAACGCAGTTCCTCTAGCATTTTGCGGACACCGCCTTCGGTTTCCTGCCGTTTCATACTTTTTAACATTTCATCATGGGTGTGTTGCAACGGGACATCAATATAGCGGCATACTTTTTCTTCAGAGGCAATGTAGTCAATCACATCTGAATTGAGAAAAGTTGGATAACAATACAAAAGTCGCATCCATTCCACACCTTCAACTTTTGCCATACCCTTAAGCAATCTAGCCAAACCGTCTTTCATCGCCAGATCAAATCCGTACATGGTGGTATCTTGAGAAATAATATTAAATTCTTTAACTCCCCTTTGGACCAGGTTTTCCGTTTCCGCCAAAATGGATTCCGGCGACCGACTGCGCATGGGACCGCGCATTTTAGGTATAATGCAGAAAGCACAACGATTAGAGCAGCCTTCTGAAATTTTTAAATAGGCCGTGTAAAAAGCAGTGGTCATCAACCGATCGGTGTACGACTCAAAAAATTCAGCCGGCGTCGCAACGTGATTGCGGTTATTAAAATTAGACCCATCTTCTTTGAGAATGTTTTTTAATTGCGGGTATTGTCCAACCCCCAGCAAATGATCGATCTCCGGTATCTCATCAAGAAGTTCCTGAGTGTGACGTTCTGCCAAACAACCCGTCACGATGAGCTGCTCGCACTTTCCATCGGTTTTTTTTCGAGCCATTTCAAGAATTGCCTCGATGGATTCTTTTTTTGCCGATTCAATAAACCCACAGGTGTTTACGATTATTATTTCAGCGTCTTCTTCATCAGGGGTAAGATCATAGCCCGAAGAAACGAGATCGCCCAGCACCCGTTCAGAATCAACTGTGTTTTTTGGACATCCCAAACTAACCATTCCAACTTTTTTCATATTTTTCCGTTTCTTAAAAAAACTCCGAACCGATGATTGTTAGCTTTGAGCTTCTTTCAGCTTTTTTTCCATTCGCCGGACCAATTCATTAAAATCTTTTTTCTTTAGAATCTTGTAAAACTGGCTTCTCAAATTGTTGCGCATGCTGACACCATCAAGAATCACATCTACCACCAGCCATTTTTCTTCAAACTGTTTCATTTTAAAATCGATATCTACCTCGCCTTCCTTTTCATGAACAACAGTGATGGGTACTACCATCGTATCCTTTTTACTTTTTGATTTGCCATAAACCAGATCAAGGTTGGCAAAAAACTTTGCCGAACTAGGAAAGGCAACATGCACAAACAAATCCCCCAACAATTTCTGAAATTGATCTTGTTGTTCGGCGCTATGCTTCTTCCAGTATTTTCCTAGTGCTTTCTGGCTGATTTCCGGCACCTTAAGGATGCTGACGGCAATGTCAGAATGTTTTTTATTTGCTGCTTTTTCAACATCTGACAAACCATCACCTTCAACTATTTGTTTGATCTCGTTTAAAAGGATTTTTACTGCAAATTCTGGACTCTTTTCTTCTGAGGCGGCCCAGGATGAAACCGTCATAAAAAAGAATACGAGAAGGGTATTAAAACCAATTATTTTTAGATTTCTCATTTGTGATACATTTTAATAGGTAATGTTTTCCTACAGGGAAACTTTGCTATTCAAAAAAGATGGCTTGTTTGTTTTAATTATAACGGAATCTAACCTGTGTTATGAACACCAATTTCAAAAAATTATGGCGGCTATTTTCGGCTGTATTTTTGGTTGCTCTTATTTTTAAGATCTCCCCTGTTTTTGCACAAAGTCCAACATTGGCGGAAATTGATCATCTTCACCAAGAAAGCACGTCGAAGCAGGATTATGAAAATATTTCCTCGCAAATTGATAAAGTTCTGGCAATAAATCCCAATCAGTATAAATGGAAATGGCGTCAGGCTAGAACCCAAAATGCTCTTGCCAAAAAGTCAGAGGATTCAAAAATTTCTCACTATGACAAATGCATCCTTTACAGCACCCAGGCCATTGAATTGCAACCCGATTCTGCAATCAGTTATTTTTATAGAGGACTGTGCCGAGGCAAGCGGGGAGAAATGAAGGGGGTTTGGGCCAGCTTGGGAATCATCGACCCATTTGAGGAGGATATGAAAAAAGCAGTTAGCCTGGATCCAACCGTCAACCACTCAGGTCCGCATCGGGCGTTGGGTAAATTGTATCTGGAGTTGCCCTTTTTTTTGGGCGGGGATCTGGATAAATCGGTATTTCATTTAAAAGAAGCTGTTCGGTTGGCTCCAGACTACGCAGAAAACCACCTGGGGTTGGCACAGGTCCTCATCAAAAAAAATAATTCAACGGAAGCGCGAGAATCTCTTCACAAACTCATGCAACTTACAGATAATACGCAGGATGAAAAACTTCTATCTCTCAGAGAACAGGGAAGGGAATTATTGGAAGGTTTATCTCCCTAAAAATTCACCATGCTAAAAGAAATCAGAATTCAAAAATTTGCCATTATAGAAAATCTTGTGGTGAATTTTGAAAATGGGCTGAATGTGCTAACCGGTGAAACCGGAGCGGGAAAATCCATCATCATCGATGCCCTTAATTTATTACTTGGGGGCAGGGCAGATACAGATTCCATCCGCACGGGTGAAACCACTGCATTGGTCGAAGGTGTATTTCAAATATCCAATAAAGAAACCTTGGCAATGGTGCAGGAGATTGGTGTTGAGTCAGTCGATGGTGAACTTCATATTAAAAGACAGATTTCCAATTCAGGGAAAAATCGCTGTTTCCTCAACGATAGCCAGATCACCGTTTCTACTCTAGCTAAAATAGGTAACCGGTTGGTTGATCTTCATGGACAACACGACCATCAAACCCTTCTACATCCCGAAATTCATGTTGATTTACTCGACTTGTTTGGTAAATCCAAACAAAGCCGTGATGCATTTTCCAAAGAATTCACGGAATACCAAAACCAAGTCAAAACCCTTCAATCCTTAAACACCGATGAGAAGGAACGTTTGCAAAGGGAAGAGTTTTTGGGCTTTCAAATTTCAGAAATAGATGCAGCGAATCTTTCTGAAGAAGAGGAGGAAGAATTAAAAGCAGAAAAAAATAAACTCCGCCATTCAGAAAAAATTCGCTCGGCTCTACAACAAAGCCAAACCTTATTGTCTGAACAAAACGGTTCCATTTTGGAAAGTTTACGGCAAATTCTAAAAGACCTCGAACCCCTGGTGGAGTTGGACAAAGATTTGGAGTCCCCTTTTCAAAGATCTCAATCTGCTTTTTATGAGCTGGAGGAGGTTGAAGATGCTTTGAGAACACATGACCGGTCTCTGGATTTTAATCCTGAAAGACTGGAAGAAATTGAAGATCGGTTGGCTGAAATAAACGGACTTAAAAGAAAATATGGCAACGATGTTTCAGAAATTCTTGCCAAACGCGATCAGTTTTCCGCTGAATTGGAACAGTTAGCCGGCAACGAAGAAAGCATGAGACAGCTTTCAGCTGATATTGCGAACAAAGAAAAAATAGTATCTAAGTTGGCGATCGAACTTGCTGATAAGCGTGAAGCCGGTGCCAAGTCTTTAAAACAGGGAGTGGAAAAAGAATTAAAAGAACTTCATATGAACGGCGTACGATTTGGGGTCGACTTCAATTACCCGCCCGACCCACAAGGGTTTGTAGAATACCGCAAAGAAAAATTAAAACCGACCTCCATAGGGTTAGGTACTCTTGAGTTTTTATTTTCTCCCAACCCAGGTGAAGAACTTCGCCCTCTCGCTAAAATTGCCTCGGGTGGTGAACTTTCTCGCATTATGCTGGCTTTAAAATCCATTCTAAATAAACAAGACACCATTCCTGTAATGATCTTCGATGAGGTCGATACAGGAATTGGCGGACGCGTGGCAGAAAAAGTCGGAGACAAACTAAAAAAAGTGGCCGAAACAAAGCAGGTTTTTTGTATCACCCATCTTCCGCAAATTGCAGGAATGGCTTCGACTCATTATCGCGTTGAAAAACACGTTCAAGGAAAACGCACCCGGTCCGGAATCCGACAACTGGAATTTGAAGAGCGCGTCGAAGAATTAGCAAGAATGTCGAGTGGAGAAAAAATTACCGAAGCTTCCCTGCAACATGCTCGCGAACTCATCCAGCCTTCTGGTAAAAAGTAAAAAATGAAACAAGCTGAATTCCAATTTTCCGTTTCAACAAAAGGCCGGGGTATCTATGCCATCAGCAGGGAGGTGGAAACCTGGATGCAAAATCAAAGCATCCGTTCCGGATTGTTAACACTTTTTATTCCTCATACTTCGGCATCCTTACTCATTCAGGAAAATGCGGACCCTGATGTTTTGAAAGATTTAGATCGTTTTTTTAATCGACTGGTTCCCGATGGCGACCCCCTTTATGATCATCAAGCGGAGGGCCCGGATGACATGCCGGCTCATATTCGCTCTGCTTTGACGCAAACTCAATTATCTATTCCTGTGCGAGAAAACAGAATGGCATTGGGTATTTGGCAGGGAATTTATCTTTTTGAGCACCGGGTTTATCCACATACCCGAAATGTTTTACTGCATTTAATAGGCGAGTAATCGGATTTCTTTTTTCTAAAATTGACAGATCTTTTTTTTTAATCTACATTAAACCCATCTATTGTTTTTTCCTTAATTTAATAGCTTTGAGAAGATGAAAGCCACCAATCCCCTATTTCCACATTTTGGATTATATCCAGTCAATTTGATCTTTAAGTTGGTTTTTCTGATCTTTATTTTAATTTCGGTTTCATGTGGAGGCGGAGAAGAAAAGGAGGAAAAGCCTGATCGAGCCAAAATTGCCGAGGCTAAAAATGCGTTTGAGAAAGAAATTTATGACAAAGCAAAAAGTTCCATAGAATATTTTCTCGCTCAACACCCAAAAGATGTTGAAGCTCTAATTATTTATGCGGAAGTATTGATTAAGATAAATCAACTTGCAAGTGCCAGGGATAAGGCCAACCTGATCCTCGAATTGGATCCTACTCTGGCTGAGCCCCATTCTATATTGGGAGAAGTGGCCTACGGTGGAAGGCGGTTTCCAGAAGCCCTGAAACTATCTCGAAAAGCCCTTAGAATGGATCCTAAATTACAAGCTCCTTACCGGGTGATTGGCGACATCTACCTTCTTCAGGGAAAGACTAAAGAAGGTATAAAAGTATTACTTGAAGCCCACAAACTGGATCCTGAAGATATTGAAACCATCAAAAAGCTATCTTCCGGGCATATAAAAAATAAAGACTATGCGGCGGCTAAAAAATATCTTGAAAAGGGACTTCAACTCGACGATCAAGTTCCCGGAATCCATTACAACCTGGCCGTAGTTTATTCAAAAATGAATGATGGGGAAAAAGCCATTAAACATATTGACCAGGCTTTGGAGCAATATGAAGATCGCAAAACCCTGTTCTGGGCTGGGAAATCCCGCGATACCCGTAGAATTTTAGAAAAAAAGTTCAAGCTCAATAAATAATCCCTCCTTATTTCCAAAAGCATCAAAATTAAATTAAGCTTTCGAAACTTTCCGCCGTTAAATAAGTATTAGCCATTCAACTTCTCGTTATGAGAATGTGCTCATTTACTACGGAGGGTAAAATGACTCAGCGCGAAACCAATTATCAAGTAATCAATATGTGCGATTTTTGCGAAAATGAATTTGGAAGTTGTGGGGCAACGCCGCTTTTTAGCTATGAAATTGATGTCGAGAATGTGACGCCCAATTCCCTTGATTCAGTGATTGCCTGTAATAAATATGAAAACCCGGTCACCGCGGTAATGATGAACAGCTATTAACCGGCGAACCGCCGGGGCAATGCCCATAATTCAAAAAGCACCGCCAGACCCTTTAAAAATTGAAGGGTTACATGCCTGTAGCGGTTTGCTGTTAATCTTTTTGAAACATTCCTACAATTGCCAGCACGGCCATTCCAAAACCAAAAATAGTATAACCGTATAAGCCCATCGTGTTGTTGCCCAACATATCGATAAAATATGCTCTATTGAAAATAAATCCCCAGTAAAAAACAAAAGCATAAGAAACCAATAAGCCCATTTTATGCCTTCCAAAAAGCATGCATAGGGTAATGATCAGGGAAAACAACATTACCTGACTCAAAGGGACCGATAAGGTTTTATCGGCAAGAAAAGCAGTGAATGGGTCCTGAATATTGACTTGCATATAAATTCCCCGTTTACAGATTTATATTTTCCCCGGATTAGGAATTATCATTATATTATAAGACAATCCCTTTGCAGGAATATTTTCCGCTCACTAAAATATATTCAGACCCCTGCGAAATAAAATTATTACCAACAGGATGGCCAAGGATAGAACCCATATAATGAGGTAGGTAGTCATCGATTGGGTGGCTTTTTGTTTTTCCAGCCAACTTCTTGGCTTAATTCCTCTAACTAAAAAAACAACCTTGGCCGCCAGATTCACGCATACAATATTCACCGCTAATAATAAAGCAGCCCCGACAGCTAATTCATTTTGCCCTGCACCCAGCATGATCCCCAGAGTAGCGGTGGGTGGCAATAAAGCAACTGCAACCATCACCCCTACCAACACACTGGAAAGGCCCGTAGTTAAAGAAATCACCGCTGCGGCTCCCGAAGCCAGCGCTAATGCCATCGAATCCAGGCCAACATCCGTTCTTGCTATAAGTTCTGGACTGTCTAAATTCATGGGGTGATACATTCCAAGCCCAATGGAAAGGACCAATGCGAGGCCAATACCTGTGATAATGGTTTTAAACGCTTTCCACATGAGTGGCATATCGCCTAAAGCCGCGCCCAGTGCCAGAGCAATATTGGGTCCCAAAAGTGGAGCAATGACCATAGCCCCGATCACCACCGCAACATTGTTTTCCAGTAAACCAATTGCTACTACCACCGTTGATAAAAATACTAACAAAAGGTAAGTGGAATCGAGTCTCGTATTTTTTTCAACTTCGTTATAGAGCTCCTCGCGAGTGGTACTGGATTTGTCCGGCGTATCCTTCTCCTCTTTCGTTGGCTCTTTTCTTGGTAGCGATGCCTCGAGTGCCATAACAATAATTTTTGAATGCTCCTCATTTTTAAATAATCCCTGCAGAGCATCTAATACAGATTGTCGCTGATCATCGCTGACCAGTGCCCGTATCATTCTTTTCTCCTCTTCATCCGAGTTTATCCATAAAACTTCAGAATTATGCTGTTCAAGAATACTTTCCACAGCAGGCAGATTTTCAACAGGCGTAACGATTTCAATAATTTTCATTTTTTGCGGCGCTCCGCTGCGGGAAGTTAATCAGAACATAAATGAACGAACTATTACCATTTTGCTTCTGGATAGAATTTTTATGCCGACCACTAATAGTAAAAAGCCCAACAATATTTAACTGTTTTTTGGTAGCGACCCATTGCCCCTGCTGCGAGCAACCCCCTAGCGGGGGAAGCAACTGAAAAAAGTTTTACTTAAAAACAAATTTTTCTAGTGACGCAATGAACAATTTAAATACTTTCACCGGGCATGGCCCGGTCAGATCATTTTTTTGGTAGCAAGGTTGGCTATATTGCGCAGAACCTGTTCATTGCATTGAACACAAAAATGACCTTCGCCGGAAAAAATCCAGCATTCATCTTCCACCCATTCCCGGGCTTCTGCTTTGTCTTCGCAAAACTCACCTTGTTGAACACAATCTTCAGCTAGTTTTAACTGGCAGGGAACAGCAAACTCACCATCTTCATTTTCTAAATAGGGAAGTTCATCGGACATGGTATTTACCTGATCTATATTTTTTAAATATTGAATTTAGTATTAATTAAACTTTCAAAACAGAATTTTATTATAAACATATCCATACTTCATTAAAGAAATAATTTGAAAACAAGATGTTCCTTTGAACATCTTGTTTATATCCATATTATGAGGTAATAATGTGTCTCATATAACAGTTTAAACACTTTTTCCGGGTGCTTGGGAATGATAGCAAAATTTAGCGTGGCAATAGTATGCGTTTTCATATTACTTGTGGGCTGCGACAGTAATGTAGAAACAACTGAAGATTTTGAGTCCGCGACTCTATCTAAAGACCCGAAAGTTTTGCTAGAAAATTCCAAAGAAAAGCAAAGAATTGGCGCTTACGATGAGGCCATTGAAATTTTAAATGCCGCCGTGAAAATTGACCCAGATTTTTTACCTGCGTACAACCAAATGGGTCTCATCTTTTTTGAGGCCGACAAGAAAAATGAATCTGTCGATGCCTTCAAAAAAGCCATCGCTATTGATCCTGAAAATTTAAACTCCCGATTGGGGCTGGGAAAAACCTATTCAATGATAACCCGCAATGACCTGGCGGTTGAACAGTATCTTAAAGCCGCCGATCTGAAAAAAAATGACCCCGAAATTCTTTTCCTGATCGCTTTAGAGTATTGGTATCACCAGAATTTTGAAAAATCCAAAGAATACTATAATAAGGTATTAGAAATAGATCAGGGCCATATTCAAACCCATTTAAATTTGATAAGCGTTTACGAAAGTCTGGAGCAATGGAAAAAAGCCATAAGAGAGATAGAAATTTCCAGGCAACTGGGAAAAGAGAAAAATGATTCTCAGGCAATTTCCATAGCGGAAAGAAAGAAAAAATTTATTGTTGGCAGGATGAATTTAACAGAAGAAGAATATCAAAGGAAAACCCAACCTCCTTTCGATTAGCGGTGCAGGCACCGCGGCCCACTCTGCATTGTTCTCAAAACCGGCTGAGCCCTCAAGCGCAATATTTTATTTATCCTCCTCTTTCATATGGGGGAGGGTATTAAAATTATGTGAAATTCTTATCATCCCTTGACAGCAATGAAAAAATTAGAAACTTCTATTTCCCTGTGGCTTGATGGATGTTTTCTTTCAATGAAGAAGATTTTTCCGGGGTAGGGTCGATGAGAGGCCAGATGAGAATAAATACAATAAACCCGATCACTACGAACCCGATCACACTTCCTATCCAGTCGATCAGCGAATATTTTTCTTTCTCATCATCCATTAATCTGCCTGAGATTCTGATTTTAGTTTAGGAATCCATCGCGGCACTTTACGTTTGTATTCCAAATAGGCTTCGCCAAACCTGCGTTCGAGATCGGGTTCTTCCCAGAAGGGTATCAAAACCAGACACCCCTGAAAAAAGATAAGGCACCAGATAAAAACAAGTAAAGAACCGGAAAGGATCGCCTCTCCTAACAATACAAGGATCACCCCTATCATCATAGGGTTTCTTACCCGCGCATACACACCACGAGCTACAAAAATTTTAGGAGGATCGTACGGAGCCGGCGTTCCACCACCGCCGTATTCTGAGAACAGAGAAACGGAAATCCAGCACAGGCTGGCACCGGCACCTATTAAAAGTCCCCCCGGGAAAGATCGGACAAAATCAAAACTCAGCGGATATTTTTCCAATACTCCGCCCTCCCGCGAACACCAAAGAAGAAAACCAGGGATCACTCCCATAACATTCAGGGGGAAAATGATAAATGCCTTGATTAAGGGGGGTGTGACCTTCATGAATCTAACTCGATAACTCTACCCACTTCATCAACCGTAGTCGAATACCAACAATACAATAAAGCCGATGGTGACAAAAGCTGAAAACCAGGCCATGAATTTTAGCATCATAAATCACCTTAAAAATATTTGCGTCAGGGGCCATCATACCAAATCTATCCCTGAAAGCAGAGTACCTCGGCAAAAAATAATTATCTAATTTTTCCTCCCACGTTGTGTTCCTCGTTGAGGACGACCTCTTCTCGCAGTGGGCTTGTTATTTTTTCCCGATGATGGGCGTGAACCGTAGAATCTTCTTTTCTGAGGCGATCTGGTTTTGGGACCCGTGGAACGACCTCTTTTCGAAGCGATGGATTCCGAGTGATAGATATGATCTCCTTCCATCTCTACCGATTTATTTGTCGCGCGCTCGATCTTTTTCAAATAACCAAGCTCTCCCAAATCACATAAAGAAAGGGCCATGCCTGCAGCTCCTGCCCTGGCTGTTCGACCGATTCTATGAACATAGCTTTCAGGTTCGTTTGGCAATTCATAGTTGATAACATGGGTTATGCCATCCACATCGATACCTCTGGAAGCTATGTCGGTTGCAACCAGCACGCGGACTTTTCCTGTTTTGAATTTATTCAAGGCATCCAGACGGGCCGCTTGTGATTTGTTACCATGAATTGCATCTGCTTTTATTCTGCTTTTACTCAAATTTTTGACAATTTTATTTGCTCCGTGTTTGGTGCGAGCAAAGATAAGAGCTCTTTCAATAGCCGTATCTTCCAACATGGATTTTAGCAACGCCCCTTTGTTTTCACGGTCCACAAATAACACCCGTTGATCGATTTTATCAACGGTGGTAGAGGGCGGAGTCACTTCCACTTTTACCGGATCTTTTAGAAAACTTTTAGTGAGACGCTGTATTTCTTGCGGCATGGTGGCCGAAAACAGCATGGTTTGACTATTTTTGGTTATAAAAGAATGAATTTTTTTAACATCGGGCAGAAAACCCATATCCAGCATGCGATCAGCCTCATCGAGAACAAAGACCTCGACTTTATCAAGGCGTAAACATTTCTGGTTGTACAAATCCAGCAACCTGCCTGGGGTCGCCACCAGAATATCTACTCCGTGCCTAAGAGCTTTAACTTGTTTTTCCTGCCTGACACCGCCATAAATAACGGTTTGTTTTAAATTCAGATAGCGGCCATAAACCTCAAAGCTTTCGCTGATCTGCACGGCAAGTTCCCGAGTTGGGGTCAGGATTAGAGAACGTACTCCTTTTTTCCCGGCTGGTTGATAGTTTTCTTTCAAACGCTGGAGGATAGGCAGAGCAAATGCTGCGGTTTTTCCTGTCCCTGTTTGTGCGCATCCCAAAAGATCGCGGCCTTCCAAAAGATGGGGAACGGCTTGCATTTGGATGGGAGTCGGACTCGTATATTCTTCATCGTTGACCGCCCTGCAAAGAGGGCTGATTAAATTTAGAGCATCAAATCCATTAGGTGTTAGTGGTACTGCTGTGTTGGTTTGCATAGTTTCCTTAAAATATATTGAATATGAAAAAAACGCCTTTTGACAAACTTCGGCGCTGTTAGGAAAGACATAGGGGTGTACTACGACCCAGGGGTCTTCTAACAAAAATTATCTTAGGGGGTTTGAGCTTAGTGAGAAAACGGGGGAGAAAATCTGGGGCCGGTACTGCAACCAAAAACCACTACACCTGTAATTCTCTAGACGGCTATAACCACATAAAGTATACGGCATTATATAACAGTTCCTTAAATAATGCCAGCCTTTAAATCTGCATAACCTGCTAGTGAAATCTTGAAACAAATACCCTATTATACCTATTCACTAGAACCTAATGGCGTTCTCATGTTCTGCCCCAAATGCCAACATGAACAAGCTGAATCGGAAGCCTGTAACCATTGCGGCATCATTTTTCAAAAATACTTTGAATATCTAAAGCGCATTGATTCAGAAAAAAATGCATCCATTTCCAGGGAAAGTGATCAGGAACTGGAAAAAGACGATGGAGAGAAATCAAAAAATTCTATTTTTTCAATTTTCAACCAAAACTGGAAACCGGTTTCCACCCCGGCATTTATTTTTTTATCGGCTGTATTTATAGCGCATATCCTTTTCTTTCCCAAAGAGCCGGTATTAAATGATTGGGCATTTTTGTCTTCGTTTATCCATAACGTCAATCTGGTATTCCATGAAGCGGGCCATGTTTTATTTGCAATTTTTGGAAACCGCACTCTTACCGTTTTAGGAGGTTCCCTTAACCAGATACTGATTCCATTTATTGTATTAATAACTTTTTTCTATAAGAGCGATACGGCAGGAACCGCTTTCGCGTTATTCTGGTTTTTTGGGAATTTCCTGGATGTGGGAATCTACATGGCAGATGGCCGATATCTGAATTTGCCCTTGATCGGTGGGCTGGGTATGGAAGCCCATGACTGGCGCAACCTTTTCAACTGGTATGATTTATGGTCGATTGACCAGTTGCTTTCTAAAACCGTATTTTATTTTGGTTGGGTAGGGATATTTTTCACCTGGCTTTGGTTATTAAAAAAATGGAACGCTTCGAGAAAAATTCGGTAAAGGCTCCAACGCTAATGAAATCATAAATCAAATACTTAATAGGGACTACGGATAAATATATTTCAGAATTAATGGAAATAAATTAATTTGATGTTAATCTAAAGGTGTCTAAAAATTTCAAAAATTACTTGATAAGAAGGGCATTTATATAGAAACTAGATCTATAAATATTTCCATCTTTCTACTATAGTTCATTCCAATAGTCAGGAGTATGCAATGAGCGCGTTACCAAATTCAGATAGCCCAATGGAAAAAGTCGGCGATTTCATGACAACACCCGTTAAGAGTGTCGACGTAAATGAATCAATTCAAGAAGCAGCCAAACAGATGGATGCCAAAAATATTAGCGCACTTATTACTACCGAAAATGGAAAACATATTGGTATCGTTACAGAAAGAGATTTCACACGAAAAGTAGTTGGGGAAGGACTATCCCTCACTGACCCGGTCTCTAAAATTATGAGCACACCCCTCTACACAATGGATACCAATAAGCATATTTTTGAAGCTGTGGAATTTATGACGGATAACAATACACGCCATATTACGGTGACAGAAAACGATGAGGTAGTAGGAATATTAACTATTAAAAATACATTCTCCTATTATATGAGACTATTCGGATTAGAATTATAGAATAGTCTCTACTATTAAAAGGGTAACCCAACGTTGCCCTGTCTAATTTTAAAAAACTGTCTCCACTCTCACACTTTTGCGCAGCCCTGCCTGCTCTCCACAATCCGTTATTTATAAGGTAAAATAAATTTAATGGATACCCTGACTGTTGTAGCCGTAACTCTAATTCTCCTCCTCGGGTTTTCAGTTAATTACCTTTTGGACCCCGACATCCGTCAGACGGCTTTGAATTTTGTGCTTTGGGCTTTTGGCGCTCTGCTGATTTTTTCTTCTTTTAAAAGTCTTTATTTAGGTGAAATGAGCACCTTCACAGCCAGCGAAGGAGAAATAAAAATTTTGATGGATAAAAATCCATGGCGCTTCTGGGGAAGCTGGATTTTTAAAATGTTGCTTGGGGGATTCATCTTAAATTTTTTATATAATAAAACCAAGCATAAAAAACCTTGAGCAATTGATGGATGTCACCGAACTCATTAAAACCTTCATAATTCTTGTTGCCGTTATAGACCCGGTTGGCAACATCCCCGTCTATATTTCATTGACCTCCCACAAAACGGATGAAGACCATAAATCAATTGCTTTAAAAACTTCCTGCTCAGCTGTACTTTTATTAGCCGCTTCCTTTTTATTCGGAAAATATATCATTGCCTTCTTCGGCATTAAAATGTCCGCCTTTAAACTCATTGGAGGAATATTTCTTGTCTATATCTCTTTTACCATGCTATCAAATGCAAAAATTCCCCATTTATTTTCAGAGGAAGAAGTCGACGAAGATATCTCGCTGATGCCTCTTACCTTCCCTCTTTTTATCGGACCTGCAGCCCTCAGTATTGTCATCATTCAATCGGATGAAATTTCCAGTGGACTGGAAAGAATTGTTTTATTTTCAGAGTTTGTCTTGATTGGGTTACTGATATGGATAACACTCAGAATGAGCAAACTAATAATAAATAGCCTCAGCAAAAATGGAACTAAATTTATTCATCAGATTATGGGACTCCTTTTAGGGAGTCTTGCAATAGGAATGATCGCCGAGGAATTGAAAGTTCTTCTTCCCGGCTTATCGTAATCGACTCAAAGGAATGCTTCTTTTAACAATCGGTAGTGCGGCTTATTCTAAGGTAGACTGGAGACGGATCGCCAACTTTTTAAAGGCAAAATACAACGTGGCAAAAAGGGGTATCAGGGCAAGAACCCAACCGAGACAGGCAAGAACAAAGTATTGTGTCAATTCTTGAACTGCCGGAATCAAACCCATGTCAAAGGTCTCCATCAATTTCGTTTTTGAAATCTCATCAAGAGAATTTCCGGTCAACGCTTCTCCTATGTACAGAAATGGGAAAAATAAAATGACTTGCATAGGAAAAACTAGATAGTTGGCGAGTTGAATTGCAGGAAGGTTCAAACGGTAAATAGCCGCCACACCTGTGCAGACAACCGTTGCAATTCCTAATATTGGGAACACTCCAATAACAGCACCTGAGGAAAGTGCCAGGGAAAGCCTGGAAGGCTCAACACCCTGCCTCAACAAGGTAGTAATGGGAAGGATTATTTTTTTTCTAAAAATATTATCACTCACAGGAAATGGTTTATCATATCTTTTCGAGAATAACAATTTTTATGATTTCACGTACAGTTCTAAAAAATCAGAGCAGAAAAAATAAAATTAATTTATGGAAGATGAAGAGGTTTTAGAAATTTACGGTGATACCCCATTATATTTCTCGCATTACTATAATTTTTTATTTATCTATAAAAGTGCGGTCCTTAAAAACGGGGAGCAGATCTTTCTGCAACTTGGGGGAACAATGGAAAAAGTTTCTGCAATGGTGGTCGACGCCAATGACCCTGTCACCCTGAATGAAAACGGCGAAGATGAAACCGCCTTCATTAAAAACCAAGAAAAAGAGGTTATCTGGAAACAGGAACCTGAAAAATAAAATTATCACTTTTCAAACTTTAGAGCACTCCATTCTAAGAGCTTGAAGGTGCCTTAAACTCAACGGATGTAAAACCTGGTAGCTAGGGATAAATGCCCATGGTTCGATAGCCCGTGTAGATTTTTTCTATTGCCAATGCCATTGCTGCTGTTCGGTAATTAGCAATTTTGTCGTTGGACCAATACCGGTCACGGATTTCCTGAAATGCTTTGCGCATGGTGTCGTCAAGGCCGGATCGCACCAGATCAAGTTCGCCTGCCCCCTGGCTAAGCTTCTCAATCAAATCCTGTGAAATCTTATTTCCGGTTTGCTCAATCGCTGCAATAATGAGCTCGCTTTGACCTTCTTCATATCGCCTCTGCATACGACCAAAGCGAATGTGTGAGAGATTTTTGATCCATTCGAAGTAAGACACTGTAACCCCACCGGCGTTTAAATAAACGTCGGGGATAATCACGGTACCTTTTTCTTTAAGTAAAGTTTCGGCCGCGAAAGTAACAGGGCCATTTGCCGCTTCAGCAATAACCTTTGCCTCAATATTTGCTGCGTTGCCGCGATTGATCACCCCTTCCATTGCCGCAGGGATGAGCACGTCACATTCTTTTTCAAGCAAAACTTTACCATCTTCAAAATATTGTGCCTTTGTGTAGCCTTTGACGCCGCCATGGTTATCTGTTTTGTATTGATGAACATCCTGAACATCGATGCCATTGGGGTCATACAAACCACCATCCCACTCCAAGATGGCGATGATCTTTGCCCTGTCCTCATCCTGCAATATGCTGGCGGTATAGTAACCGACGTTTCCCAATCCCTGGATTATGACGGTTTTTCCTTCTAACGAGTTTCCTTCGAGCTTGGCATTTTTTACATCTTCCGGGTGGCGAAAAAATTCACGCAGACCAAACACAACGCCGCGGCCCGTGGCTTCAACGCGGCCCTGGATACCCCCCATGGTAACCGGCTTCCCGGTAACACAGCCAAGCTGGTTGATATCGCCTGGGCGGTGGGAGGCGTAGGTACTGACGATCCATGCCATCTCTCGCTGACCGGTACCCATGTCAGGTGCCGGGACATTGGTTGACGAGCTGATATAATCTTTCTGAATCAACTCGTAAGCAAAACGCCGGGTAATGCGCTCCATATCATCGCGTTCATATTTTTTCGGGTCGATGAGGAGGCCACCTTTGGAACCTCCAAAAGGAACATCGACCAAGGCGCACTTATAAGACATCAAAGCGGCCAGAGCTTCTACTTCATCCTGATTTACATTGGGAGCAAAACGGATTCCACCTTTTGCCGGCAACCTGTGGTCGCTGTGAACCGCTCTCCAACCTATAAATGTCTCAATTTCTCCTTTTATTTTGACGGGGAATCGAACTTGATAAACGTTATTAACATTTCGAATGTACTTAGACATACCCTCTGGGATGTCCAGTGTTCCCATTGCCATATCGCAACAGAGGTTGACACTTTCTCGAAAACTTACTTCTTTATCAGCAGGTAGAGACATAATCGTTTTCCCCAATAGAATTTTAGAATCCGCATCCGAATTGCTATTATTTCAGGATGAAAGGCATTTTCATTATACGGGCTAATACACAGAAACTAATATTAAATCGTCTCAACTTGAACGAACCATCGCTATTTACCACCGGCGGCTTGATTTGCAACCGCATCAGCAGCTTTTTTAGCGGCTTCAGGGTCACCTAAATAGTAATGTTTTACTGCTTTTAAATTTTCATCGAGTTCGTAAACCAGAGGAATTCCCGTTGGAATATTTAATTCCACAATTTCTTCATCGCTCACCTGATCCAGATGTTTGACCAGCGCACGCAAGCTATTTCCATGCGCGCAAATCAAAACATTTTTACCTGCTTTAATAGAGGGAACAATTTCTTCTGACCAATAGGGTATGAAACGGTCTACCGTGTGTTTCAAGGCTTCGGTATTTGGAAGTGAATCTTTGGGTACCTGAGCATAACGAGGGTCTTTAGAGGGAAGACGTTCGTCATCATCAGATAAGGGAGGAGGAGGAGTTGCATAACTGCGGCGCCAGATTTTAACCTGTTCAGCGCTGTGCTTTTCTGCCGTCTCAGCCTTATCTAATCCCTGCAGAGCACCGTAATGTCTTTCGTTAAGTTGCCAGGAGCGAATGACCGGAATCCACATCAGATCCATTTTATCGAGAACGATCCACAGGGTTCGAATGGCACGTTTTAAAACGGAGGTGTAGGCCAAATCAAATGTAAAACCTTCTTTGAGAAAAAGTTCACCAGCAGCATTGGCTTCGTTTCTTCCCTGGTCGGTCAGGTCTACATCCGTCCAACCGGTAAAACGGTTTTCCAGATTCCATTGACTTTGCCCATGCCGTAATAGTACCAGTTTATGCATAACGTCACTCTCTCCCGTATCCGGTTCCTTGTTTTATCAATCCAAAAATTTTACTATTTTACCTAGGATTATGTAGTTAAGAATAATTTTTCTGAGAAAAATTCCGAACCATATTACAAGGCCCTGAAATAATATTAAAATCGTTTTGAAAAATCAGTCTTTATATCCCTTAAATAGGGGATATGTTCAAAAAATGAACTCAAAAACCCATCATGGTTTTTTTCCATAACCTATTGACTTTTTAAGGGTTATTAATTATATTGTATACATTAATCAATTAGAATATTATAGAATAACCAGAGATAGGGGAAATATTTCTCCAATCCAATTATAAATTTGGCTTATTCTGGGGAGAAGTAAGCGAAAAATGGATTCGATTGCTCATTTTTACCGCGAAATAAATAGCGGTTTTTTGAATAAATCCTGCGGGCAGGGTTTTGAGATTTCGTATTTGGCAGAATACGACGATAACGACCAGCCTTTATTCCGCAAGTTTGTCGATTACACTCCCGAAAACCACGAAAAAATTAAAAAGATGATGGAAGGGGACGATTGCATGGAGTTTTTCATCCATGAAACCGACCTGATCCGTTACTATGATAATTTCAAAATAAAAAGTTTATCTGAAGCATTAAAAAATGGCGAACCCCCTAAAGCTGTTTTGAAATCTGCATACCTTTTAAACGAACAAATCATAAAAGAATATTTTGAGAATATTGGTTCCTCCAGAGTTTTGCGCACCCTTGAAGAGCTTGTCACAGTTATTCAAGATTGCTTAGCCCAAGGCAAACTGGAATTCATTGATGTATTCCTGATCACGAAAAAGGATTTCCATTCATATACCCATTGCGCCAATACGGGGGTGTACTGCATGGCCCTAGCAAATAAGTTAAAAATGAAACCTGAAGCGGTCCGGGAAATTGGTTTGGGTGGAATGCTTTTTGGAATGGGTAAAAAATCTATACCTTATGAAATCCTTCAAAAAGAGGGCGAGTTATCCCCAGAAGATTTTCAGGTGATTCGAAAGATTCCATCAGCAACAAGAAAAATTCTAAATGACATGAAATGCTATAGCGATAATATTTTAAAGATGGCTGTAGAACAACGCGAAAAGTTTGATGGCACTGGGTATCCCTTTCAATTAAAGGGAGAAAAAATATCTTTGTTTGCTCGAGTGGTTGGCATTATGGATGCCTTTGGAGCTTTGACTTCCTCACGGGCCAATCGAAAAGCCCTTACCCCCTTTGCGGCAGTAAACGAAATGAAAAATAATATGGCGGGTCATTTTGACACTCGTATCCTTGTCAATTTTATTAAAATCCTGGCCGATGCAGCGGCTGCAAAAGTAGCTCCAAAAAAAACGGACCCAGCCCAACCAGGCTCCAAACAAACCGCCGCTAGCGCCTAAGGCTTATTGAGGCAGGTTTGCTTAAGCACAAGGCCTCTTTTATTTTATCCTCAATTTCAGTAACGCTTTTACCCTCCCATAAAAAATTGTACAATCAGGAATACACGTAATTAGGAGAATTTCTTTGTTCCTGGAAATCGAATCTAACCCAAACGTTGAACGCAGCTTTGACATGGTATATCGCGATATCAGTCCTACCCGCGAATTATATTGCATCAAATACAATATCAATGGCGAGGAACAACCTGTACAAATAACCGGTTGGAATGCCGAAACAAACGCACCCTGCTCTGCCTATGCCTGCAAGGTTGAAGAATCAGGAGATGGAATCGCCATGCTTATTTACGGAGGGTCGGGCGGAGTGCGTATGAAATTACTCGAAGATGAAAGTCAATGGGACACCCAATCTACTCAACAATGGGGGGACACTCACCTTGTATATCCTGTGAATAGTTTTGCGGTATATAAAGACGAACTTTAAACCCCAACTACTTCTCTGATATTTTTTTCACTCAAAGATTCCCCGGTAGGAGTGCAATGAATAAGGTATTCGCGATTGCCCTTCTGACCTTGTATGGGAGATTCAGTCAAATGACGTAGAGCCCATGAGTTTTCTGAAATAAAATTATTCAATCGCAAAAGAACATTGGTGCGCTTGACTGGATCTTTAATGATCCCTTTATTTTCGACTTCATCTTTTCCAACCTCGAATTGAGGCTTTACCAAAGCGATAATATCGTCTTGCTGTTTTAGAATTTCGAAAAGAGGTGGAAGGACTAAACGCAGGGAAATAAACGAAACATCAATTACAGCCAATTGTGGATCATCGTTCAAATCTTCGCGTTTTAAATTCCGGGCGTTCGTGCGATCCATACAAATTACACGAGAGTCTTTTCTTAACTTCCAATCCAGTTGACCGTAACCTACATCCACCGCATAAACTCTGGCAGCACCTTTTTGCAAAAGGCAATCGGTGAAACCCCCGGTTGATGCACCAATATCCAGAGCGGTTTTACCTTCCACATTAATATTGAATTGTTCCAGGGCATGTTCGAGCTTTAACCCTCCCCGGCTGGCAAACGGATGGTCTTCACCCAACAAGTTTACTTCGGTATTTTCATCGAAAAGTTTTCCGGGCTTATCCGCAATGGCGTCTTGTATTCTTACTTTACCTGCAAGTATGACAGCTCTGGCTTTTTCTCTTGTGGTGGTGAGTTTTTTTTTACCAACAATTGATCCAGCCGTATCTTAATATTCTTACTGGTCATTATCATCTTCCACTGGGAAAAGTTCGGTGATCAATTCCCCTTTTTGGTCTCGAGTCAATTTTTCAATTTTTGCTTCTGCCTCGTTTAGCTTTTTTGAGCAAACGCGCGACATTTTAATCCCCTCCTCAAAAATCTCTAGAGACTTATCAATATCCAACTCGCCTTTTTCAAGATCATCGACAATTTTTTCCAACTTTTGAATGGCTTTTTCAAACTTTATTTCACTCATAATCCGCCTCTTTAAAAGCAGGTTTATATTGACAATAAACCGTTATTAAAATTATATTAGATTTCATCTGTTTTTATTAAATTTTTGTGGTTTTACCGTGGAAACAATTAAAACTCGAATGACAAGCCCTGTTATATCCATCGACCAGGATAAAACTGTTAAAAATGCCGCCGAAATTATTTATGGTAAAAAGATCGGGTCGCTTCTTGTCACTTATAACGGAAATTTTGTCGGCATAATTACCAAAACCGATTTAATGAAACGAGTTCTCATAAAAGACCTTGATGCTAAATCAATCAAAGTCTCAGAGGTTATGTCTCAACCCTTATTTACTATTGATTCCGGAGAGTCCCTTGAAGAGGCCAGGAAAATGTTGGATGAAAAATCCGTTCGCCACCTTACGGTTACCCACAACAAAGAAGTTGTCGGAATTCTTTCTATAAAAGATTTATAAAAGCCTCAATTCTCCTCTATTATTTTTGTTACCGTGCAATCCAGATTCCCCCGGGAGAGTCTTACCTTGATAGAGTCTCCAGGACTAACCCCTTCTATACTTTTCAAAGCTTTATTATCTTTTGAAGAAATACTATATCCTCTCTCTAAAATAGAAAGCGGATTGAATGCATTCAGGTTTTTCAACATGCCTTCAAAGCGTTCTTTATTTAAAAGTAATTGAGATTGAATGATATGCAGCATCCTTTTTTCCAACATACCCAGGTTTTCTTTCAAATGCGGAATGCTTTTTTCCGGGGAAGCTTGAATCAATCGGTGTATTTTATCCTTCAATCTTTGTTGATGAGTGAATAGGTTTTGTTCGAGTCCTCGAAGCAAGCGGGAGTGGAGTTCATCCACTCGTTGCATTTGGGGATTGAAAATTTCTTTAGGTTGATGAAAAAATCGCCTATCCATCAGCCTTTTTAGAAGATCAAAATAATATTGTAACTTTTGCTGCAAAGAGCTCACAAGAGCTTCGTTAAGCGCGCCGATTTCCAGCAATGTATCGTTTAGAAGGGGTACGGTTAACTCTGCTGCAGCTGAAGGAGTGGGTGCCCGTAAATCTGCAGCAAAATCTGAAATAGTGAAATCTATTTCATGCCCTACTGCTGAGACAATAGGAATACGAGAAGCTGCAATGGCTCTTGCTACTA
>Ga0209992_10001147_pt1 | contig 29834 bp, 30 predicted proteins | sample 2SBtaG_2_FD_182564 | JGI IMG/M metagenome (GOLD analysis project Ga0209992, IMG submission 182564) | Deep subsurface microbial communities from Kolumbo volcano to uncover new lineages of life (NeLLi) - 2SBTROV12_ACTIVE470 metaG (SPAdes)... | ecosystem: Environmental > Aquatic > Marine >... | reverse complement strand
AGATGGGTATGGTGGTCATACACAAGTAATAGGTTTATTTGCTGAAGAGTTACCCAGAGCATTTGTGAATGACAACATCGCAACAGTTGAATCAGCATGTTCTAGCCTGCATCATTTTGCATTAGAGATTTCGTCAGAAGATTATTTAGCTGAAAAAACACGCTTAGAAAATGCAGGGTGTGAAGTCATTATAGCGGAACATACTTGGTGTCAGTGGAGATCGATTTATGTCAAAGACCCTGAGCAAAACGTAGTAGAGTTAGTGTGTTACGATAAGTCTGTTTTGTAAAAGCATGGCGAATTGAGTTACTGGGTAAATTACTGAGCCGCTCCTTGCAAATACTGTGCTGCTAGAGAGCAACCCAGTAAGATTTCCGATTCAAATGCCGTTAAACAGCATTTATGTATCGAAAAATCAGTGTTCAGAAGTGAACACATAACACGAAACTGCAGAATTTAAATCTATTTCGTTAAGTAAATCCTGTGAATGCGGTATTAGTTTAATGGTTCTATTCATTCCAAATGTAGATAAGGGAAATATATGAAAAACAAAAGCCTATCTGACTCAAACTCATTACATATGCTGTACTCTTTTCTGCTGTAGTCTGTTTATTGTTTGTTTGGAGTTTTGAATTAGGTAAAACGACTGCGTTGAAGACGAACGCGAAGATAGCCGCAGCGAGTGAATAAAGAGTTAACATAAGCGGTCAGCCATAAAAGGAGAAAACATTGAGTATTGGAAACCATATTACAGGCAAGCTAAATAATATCGAATCGTTTATAGAAAATGCACCAATATATTTCTTACCTGTAAAAATCTTAGGATGGATATTACTGTTTTTAGCCCTGGTGGTAACGAACCTACTTGCCATAGCCAAGTGGCCATTATCAGCAATGTCAAACAAGGTGAATAAGAAAACCCAAAGTCTAAATGGGCCTTTGAATTTGTCTAGTGAAGAAGAGTTAAGAAAAACGTTAGATTCGAATGAAATTGTCTTGTTAGATTTTTGGGCGCAGTGGTGTGGCCCATGTTTGCTAATGAATAATACAATCAATGAGTTTGCGAAAGAGAATGCTGACAGCATCACAGTAGGTAAAGTTGATGTTTCATTAAATTCGACATTAAGTAAACAATTTGCAGTTAGAGGCTTACCCACAGTGATTGTTTTCCAAAACGGCGAGGAAGTCACAAGAAAAAGTGGTTCGTTAACAAAGACACAGTTGTCGCAATTGATAGCACAAGTAAAAAATTAAGCGCAGATTTTAGCTTGATAACTCACTCAGGTTAATTAAGGTGAAATGCTGAAATAGAGCGCATGAACATTAAACTCATCGAGGATAACAACTGGAATGATATCTTGGCAATTAAAGCTAAAGCCTATCATGAGGTCGATTTAGAAACGTTAGATGTTCTTAAGTCTAAACAAACGGCATCACCTGAAACTTGCTTTGTTTGTGTTTCAGAGCAGAATGAGGCTTTAGGTTATTTACTGGCGCATCCGTGGAGTGAGTCTGAGCCTCCAAAGTTATTTGTACCGTTATTAGCTAATGAAAATAGTGAGTCTCTATACCTTCATGATATGGCTGTTAGCCCTCATTTAAGAGGACAAGGAATCGGCCGTGCAATGTTAGCGAAGCTAATTAAAGTTGCCCACTCTAAGGGAGTTAAAAATATAACCCTAGTGGCAATTCAAGGTGCAGATAGCTTTTGGTCTTCGCTGGGTTTTAAAGTAAGACTAGGGGCAAAGATATCTTCGACTTTTGGTGAAAAAGCAGTTTTTATGGAGAGGATAATTGTGGCATAGCAGGCTTGCTTTCGGGAACATCATTGTGTTTCTTTGTAATTGCTGCACTTTGCTAGTCCGCCATTATCATAATTTAACCTTAGTCTGTTGTCTTTAGATAGCAGCATGAAGAGCAAAAAAGATGATAAGATCCATTTTACTATTTATTATTTTTCTATGTGGCCCCTCATTCGCATCAAAACAAATTGAATCAAAGCAGAATTTTGAGAAGTTAATGCAAGGTGTTTGGGCCGAATCATATACAGATGACGGAAAGATATTGTCTTACATGACCTATCTCCCAGAGGGAAGATTTCATGCTTTTGGCTACCTTGATGATGATATACGAAGCTATTGGTTTGCTGATGGGGTTTGGAAAATGGTGGGTGATCAGAGCTGTATCGTATTTAAATTCGATTCGTTCGGAATTACAAATAAGGATGAATTAGACTGTGTCACTATATTATCGGTCGATGATAATACGCTTATTTATTATAAAAATGATAAAGATAAGTCTATTCATACTTTAAAAAGAATTTCTACAGGGTTCATTAAGTAAACACTCATCATAAGTTAATCAAATAATAGCGAAGAAAAGCTGATTTTTTGTCGCTCAATTTTTTTAGCATGGGTATATAGTAAGAAGTCGTCTTGTTTTCTAAAGGAGTTGAAATTGATTTCGTTATGCAGGCATCTGAAATTCCTATTCTTAGGTTTTTTTATCACTAGTTCTGGGTTACATTGCCCTTGAACTTCTACCAAGTGCCTATACTGTATTACCTAGTTATTACTCTTCATTTGTTATCATCGGCTCATTTATTTTTGGGGTTGGTGGTGCTATCTACATCACATATATTAAGCGTTAAGTTCAAAAATAGGACTCAGCATTTATGAACAACATTTTAATTCGTTTAATCAGTGGCCCCAAAACTAATTAGCAATCATAATTTAGCTCGAACAGTACGCCATGAGAGCTAAAATTTTAAAATAGAATTATAAAACAATGGAATTAATTAAATATTTAAATGAGCACTTTATAACCAAAAGTGAACTACTCGAGTGTTCAAAAATTACAGAACAAGAGCTTGAACAATTTCAACACGAGGACTTGGTGCCCAAAGCGTCGTACAAGTTAAAATTAAAATTGGTAAGTGACTCGTTTTTTGGCTCACATAATGAAAATCAAGAGCTTGAGTACTATTGTAAAGGCTATATCTCTTGGTTAGCGACCGTTAAAAGTTTAGAAAGCAACGAAGCCGTTTACTTAAACTTTGTTGAACGTTACAAAGCCGCCATAAATAGCTTAAAAGGTAAGGGGTACGCATCTGCAGATTATAAAGTGAATGGAGGTATAGATTTACATATTGAAGAAGAGTGGTCTCATTTTCTAAATGGAATCTATGGTCTGTGTACTAAGTCTGGTTTGCCAGAAGATATCGCCGCAAAAGAGCTCGCTATATTGATCATAAATGAAATCATTGAAGCGCCTACCTTAGATGAGAAGCAAAGAAAGCGTTTGGAGAGTGCAGTTAATCTTTTAGATTCAGTTAGTGCCTTGTTTGCACCGCATGAGAGATTAAAAAGTTCTCGTCATCGATTAGTAGATGAGATACGCCGCAAATACCAGCTTAAACCAAAAGAGCTTAACAGTAAGCTTGTTTAAAAGTGCAGATTAATCTAGTTTATTATTTAGCGTTTGTGTAATGATAATTTGCAAAAACAGTGAATTATTAAAGCCTACTTTTTGCGATGAAATAGAGTCTTATTTAAGGATAAAAAGGCAAGAAGCACATTTAGCAAATTCAATAAAGTATTTATAGAAAAGTCTTCCTGGATAATGGCGGTAAGTTCGCTTTTAATGATACTTTTTAAGAGTTCGGTGTTTGCCTTAAAGGTAGGGGCTTAAATAGGGCTACTGATTGGTATGATTTGCCCGTTTTTAAGGAAAAAACTTCCAACTTTTAAATATCTTATTAACCTGAGCTTTGGTTAAGAGATTTACTAACGTTATGATATTGAAATAATAAGTGCTTTTTTAAGTCTGCAGCCGGAGATTTTTATCGATAACTAGGCGAATTTAAACGTCAATAGCTAGCCTATTGCAAGTAAATTCAACGAAGTTAACGTTGAAAGTAGCCGCTGGAGATAGATTTATTATCCAGAGCTCAGGTTTATTAGTGAATTCTTTGCTTATTTTACCCTCAGTTTACTGAAAAAATTCAACAGAACAGGTTCATATTGCTTTTCAGTTTATTTTGACAGCCATTGCGGTCTCTGCATTATATTGGTTTGTCTTTAAATCTAAATGGGGGCCTTTTTGCAATTAAATAGAAGGCTGAGCGTTCAAATGAAAAGCGTCTTTAGTCTCTGGTTTCATTAAGCATAGCTTAATTTAAAGATTAGTAATGTTCTTAATTATCTTCTGAATTTATTAATAATTAAGCTTCATGACGCAATAGATTTCACCAAAAACAACCATGGCTTAACGCTTTTTGATTTAATTGGCTTGACCTTTTGTTGGACTACAACCTTTGTTTTACTCTTGATTATTAACCGTTCTTTGGGAGCCATAATCATTGATTTGCTCGAAGGAGGCTACCTGTCGTAAACATCTACAAAACCAAAATAATCAATAAATATGAATTTTAGATGTTCTTTGAGTTGTGATTTATTAAATGCGTTTTCAAAATGAGGAAAAACATGATGCAGCGTCTGTTAATTGTAACTTTGTTCTATTTTTTGCCTTCATTTGTTTATGGCAAACCAGTTGATACCTTGAAAGTGAAAATTGAGTTGCTTCTAGATTCAAAGAAGGCGAAGGTAGGGGTTTCTATCTGGGATCACAATGCCAAAGCTGTGTTGTCAGTCAATGGCGATTCTCAATTCCCCATGCAGAGTATCTTTAAGTTTCATATTGCAGCAGCTGTTTTATCAGAAGTTGATAAGGGCAAATGGTCTCTTGAAGACAAGATAAAGATCACACCGAATGATCTAGATAATGGGTTATGGAGTCCAATCCGAAAAAAACATCCAAATAGAACAGTTCTTACCCTGTCTGAAGTCATAAGATATACAGTTTCAGTCAGTGACAATGTAGGGTGCGATATTTTATTAAGTATGCTTGGCGGTCCGAAGAAACTTGAAGCCTATTTGCACCAATCAGGCATAAAAGATATTGCCGTAAAATATAACGAAGAAAACATGCAAAAGTCGTGGCAGCGTCAGTATGAGAACTGGACAACCGCGAATGCTGCGAATACCGCACTAAGTCAATTTTATATGAATAAAAACCTGCTTTCGGATAAAAGCCATCAATTTCTTTGGGATGTGATGAAGGGCTCTAAGACAGGTCGTAAAACAATTAGAGCGGGTGTGCCAAAAGATATACAAGTTGCGCATAAAACGGGCCACTCAGGTAAAAATGCGCATGGTGTGACAGGTGCTCAAAACGATATGGGTATTGTGTTTCTTCCAAATGGTCAACATTACTATATTAGTGTATTGGTAAGTAACTCTTATGAAACGAGTGAAACGAATCAAAATATCATTGCAAAAATATCTGAATTAACGTGGCAGTTTTTTACAAATAAAACCCTTTAGTGGTGTCATTTAATTCGTTTTAAGAGCGCACTAGCTAATAAGGCGCTCTTACATTAGTGGTAAATATTTAACGTGGCGGGTCAATTTGACCATTTACACTATTATTGACTCTAAACCAGCCTGCAATTGAAAAGCGTTCAGCCTTGGCTGGCAGAACTTCATGAGGAAACTCGTCACTTAGAAACGTTACAAGCGTGCCAAAATGTGGCGAAACACGGGTAAGTTCTTTGTCGTGATCTTCACTGTCATAAATGACCAACTCTCCGCCATTTTCGGCTTGCCAATCTGGGTTTAAATACAAGACAGTAGAAAGTAACCGATTAGTTTGGCCCTTGAATGCATCAAGGTGCTTTTTGTAAAAAGCACCAGGCTGGTAGTGCGCAAAATGACATTCGTAGCTAAATAGACCCATGAATAAACGCTTATTCATGTAAGCTTTTAACTCATCCATATAGTCTAGAAAGCAACCTTCAAGTGCGTTGCTGTTATCTAACCAATGAATTTTGTCACTGCGAATGGTTTCATTCTTTTGATGATCATCTTTGCGACCGATACCTGCTTCATCAAACGTGTTGAAGTCAAACTCAGCAAGACGAGATTTTAGCGCCTGAAGCGCAGGTAAATCTTGGTCTAGCGTTTGAATGCTGTAGCCTGTAAATTGCAAGTCTTGGGCAATGTTGGCAAAGAGTTCTGTATTATTGGTCACAAATTTGCTCATCTAAAATAGTTTGGCTGCGTTTTACCATAGAAAGAAATCTTAGACGAGCATGAAATTGATTTTATTGCGCTGGCTTAAGTTTTCACGCTATTTTTGTGTGTCTTTAATCGTTGCTAATAGATTATCTGAAGCATCTTCAATCAAATCTAACACTAGTTCAAAGCCATCGCCAGCACCATAATAAGGATCTGGCACTTCATCGTATTGGCTATCAGCGAAACTTAAAAATAGCTTAAGCTTGTGCTGATGTTCATTCGGACAACTAGCTTGAAGGTCTGCTAAGTTTTGCTTGTCAGCCGCTAAGATCAAGTCGAACTCTGTAAAATCACTTAGCTTAACCTTGCGAGAATATTGGCCCTTAAAGCTATAACCTCTTTTTTCACCCGCTTTCATTGAACGGTTATCGGGTTTCTCGCCACTGTGATAACCGATGGTGCCAGCAGAGTCTATGGTTAAATTTAACCCTAGTTCTTTAGCTTTGTGTTTCAGCACAGCTTCACCCGTTGGTGAGCGGCAGATGTTACCCATGCAAACAACTAGAATTTTTGAAATGTCAGCGTTCATCAAAGTCTCTCCCTAATAGCGGTGTTTATTCTAAAATCATTGTTTTACAAATAAAAGTAACAGGTTGTTCTATCATCTCAAGGTTTAGTTCATCTCGGTTGGGGTTACACTCCATAGCAAGGGCAAAACCATGTAAATAATCAACGAGCAAATGCAGCACGGTTTGTTGTGTGTCTGTATTTAAATCTAGTGACTCAGTTATACGCTCGAAACGTGCTGCGAAGACCTCGGCTGGGCCAATCATTTTACTGCTGAGTAAGGTTTGTAATAGCCCGCGATATTTATCAAGTATCGCTAAATAGCTTTTACTTAACTCGTAAATCTCTTGTTGCCAATGCAGTGATTGCGGGTCATGAATATCACAGATTAATGACACAGTCACAGCTTCGAGCAATGCATCTTTGTTTTTAAAGTAATGGTAAATGGCCATGGCATCGACATTTAATGCGGCTGCCAACCCCCGTATGCTTGGTGGCTTGCCTTTTTCAAGCATGAGTTGCTTTGCTTGGTCGATGATGATGTCTTGGCTTAACTGCTTTTGTGCTGGGCGGCCTCTTTTTGTTTGCTTGACACTCATCAAAATTTCTCTAATTATAAAATTAATTCTACGGTGTAGAATTTTAATCAGATTTTAAGTTTTATACAAGTTAAAAGAGGTGTGTAATGACAAACACGGTCTATATAGCAACCAGTCTCGATGGCTTTATTGCAGATAAAAACAACCAAGTAGATTGGTTACATCAAGTGCCAAATCCAACTGGCGATGACTGTGGTTTTGCTGAATTTATGCAGAACATAGATGCGTTAGTGATGGGCCGTAATACCTTGGAAGTGGTGTTAAGTTTTGACTGTGATTGGCCATATTCAAAGCCTGTATTTGTATTGAGTAATACGCTACAGCAAGTATCTGAAAACTTGAAAGACAAGTTGTTTCTAGTTCAAGGCGAATTAAAAGATGTCGTCGGTAGCTTGAATCAGCAAGGGTTTAAAAACCTGTATATTGATGGCGGTAAAACCATTCAAGGGTTTCTGCAGCAAGATTTAATTGATGAGTTAATCATAACGACTATTCCTGTTTTACTCGGAGGTGGTATTCCACTTTTTGGAGAACTCAAAGCACCACTCAAGTTTAAACATGTGAAAGCCACAGGATATTTGGATTGCTTAGTTCAAAATCATTACATTCGCGCGAACTACTAATGTTTAAGGTAAATAAAAGATATATGAAATTCCATATATCTATTTATTTTTGATTCGCTTAGAATATATGAAAATTCATATATTCTTGTGTGACACTGTTTGACACAAGAATGAGCCTGTTAAAAGTGAGTAAAGTATGGGGCTATTTGAGCGATATTTATCGGTTTGGGTTGGGCTAAGTATCCTAGTTGGCGTGATTGCAGGTAACTTTATGCCTGACGCCTTTGCAGTCGTCGCAGGTTTAGAGTTCTTTCATGTCAATTTAGTCGTTGCTTTGCTCATTTGGGTGATGATTTTTCCTATGATGGTGCAAGTTGACTTTGCAGCCATTAAAGATGTCGGTAAAAAGCCAAAAGGGATCATCCTTACCTTGGTACTCAATTGGTTGGTCAAACCCTTCTCAATGGCTTTGTTAGGCTGGTTGTTTTTTAAAGTCTTTTTCGCGTCAATAGTTGACCCGCAAAGTGCGAACGAATATATCGCAGGTATGATTTTACTGGGTGTTGCGCCCTGTACGGCGATGGTATTTGTATGGAGTCAACTAACCAAAGGGGATGCAAACTATACCCTTGTGCAGGTGTCGGTGAACGACATCATCATGGCATTTGCGTTTGCGCCGATCACCGCGCTTTTGCTTGGGGTGAGTGACATTACAGTCCCTTGGGAAACATTGATTATCTCAGTCGTTTTGTATGTTTTGATCCCATTGGCTGCAGGTTTTGCGTTTAGGCGCTTTTTACTGAAACAGCAGGGTGATGGGCAGTTAAATCGATTTCTGACTGGTATTAAGCCTTTTTCTGTTATTGGTTTGTTAGGCACAGTGGTATTGCTATTTGGCTTTCAAGCACAAACGATTATTGAACAGCCGCAAGTCATCGGCTTAATTGCTATTCCGCTACTTATTCAAACTTATGGTATTTTTGCATTGGCGTATTGGCTTGCTAAAAAGCTAAAGTTACCTCATAACATTGCCGCCCCCGCATGTATGATCAGCACCTCTAACTTTTTCGAACTGGCAGTCGCTGTGGCGATTTCAATGTTCGGCCTGCATTCGGGCGCTGCGCTTGCAACTGTGGTTGGCGTATTGGTCGAAGTCCCTGTGATGCTCAGTCTTGTGTGGTTTGCAAATAAAACGCGCCATTGGTTTTAAGAAATAATGAGCACTTGAAAGTCTATTTCAGGTGCTCAGAGTCTATACTGCTTGAATAATCTACATTCTCTTTTTGCTAAATTAGCCGCGATCCTGTACCCTGCATCGCCTTACAAATTTGAGTAAATATATGCAATTTTCTGATCTCGCTTTATCCAAAAATATTCTTCAAGCTTTAACCGACAAAGGTTATACCCAACCAACTCCCATTCAAGCACAAGCTATTCCTGCCGTTTTAGAGGGCAGAGATGTGATGGCTGCCGCACAAACGGGCACAGGTAAAACGGCGGGCTTTACACTGCCTATGCTTGAACTTCTGAGTAAAGGGGATAAAGCCAGAGCGAATCAAGTACGTGCGTTGGTATTAACACCGACACGCGAGCTTGCTGATCAGGTTTGGCAGAACGTTGAAACTTACTCTCAGCATTTAAATTTGTCGACACAGGTTGTGTATGGCGGGGTGAAAATTAACCCGCAAATGATGAAGTTGCGTCGTGGTGCAGATATCTTGGTCGCAACGCCAGGCCGATTACTGGATTTATTCCAGCAAAATGCCATTAAATTCGAAAGATTAGAGCTATTTGTATTAGACGAAGCCGATCGCATGTTAGATATGGGCTTTATTCACGACATTAAACGTGTGATTAAACTGCTTCCTAAAAATCGTCAAAACTTAATGTTCTCTGCGACTTTCTCTGATGAAATTCGCGAACTGGCGAAAGGCCTTATCAACGATCCGGTTGAGATTTCAGTGGCGCCAGCGAACAGCACAGTGAAAAGCATTGAGCAAAGCGTTTATGAAGTTGATAGAAGCAAACGTACTGGGTTACTAAAGCATTTAGTGAAAACTCATAATTGGCAACAAGTTCTTGTCTTTACTCGTACTAAACACGGTGCAAACCGCTTGGTTCGCGATTTAGAAAAAGCAAAAATTGCGGCTGCAGCTATTCATGGTAATAAAAGCCAAAATGCTCGGATGAAAGCTCTCGCGGGTTTTAAAGATGGCGAAGTGCGTGTGCTGGTGGCAACTGACATTGTTGCACGCGGTTTAGATATTCAAGAGCTACCTAATGTAGTGAACTTCGACTTACCAAACGTATATGAAGATTATGTGCATCGAATTGGCCGTACTGGTCGTGCAGGCGCAACTGGCGAGGCTGTATCGTTTGTAACACATGAAGATGCCGATGATTTATTTGGGATTGAACGACTCATTCAAGAGCTTATTCCACGTAAAATTGAGCCGGGGTTTGAGCCGCAAAACCCAGTGCCAGAATCTAAGCTAGACACACGTCCACTGAAAAAGAAAAAGCCTAAGAAACCGAAAAAACCTAAGCAAGTGGATGGTGAACAAGCGTCAACGGGTAATCAGCAGAGTAAAGCTAAATCAAATTCAAGCAACGCAGCTAAGCCTAAATCAAAGCCTAGGTCACAAGGTAATAGCGGAGAAGGCGACAAATCGAACGCTAATAAGCCGCGCAGAAATAAGCCTAACTCGGGAAATCGCAAACCACAAAGTGGTAATAACAAGCCGAGTGGTCAAGGGCAACGCAGTGAACAAGGGAAGGCAAATAACTCGAATCGCTCAAATAATAGTAATCGCCCAAGCAGCGGTGGCCGTTCGAGAAATGGCAGCAATGATAGTACGAACAGACCGAAAAGAAGTAGCTACAGAAATACACGTGGATAATGTAAATTCACACTAAAGCATTTTGTTAGTTTTTTGAATCAAAGCTTATACTTTTAGTATGGGCTTTGTTTTGAGGATGCTATATAACGAATGCGCTAGCAAAACAAATTGACAACATTCCTATGTTGCCGAGTGTGATAACTCAACTATTGTCTTTGTCTGTTGATGATCCTGACTATTTTAATAAAGTCATCAAGCTTGCTGAGTCTGACCCAACATTTGCTATTCGTATCATAAAATTAAGCAACACTGTACCGTTTGGTATTCGTAGTCCAATTGTCAGTATCCATGATGCAGTTATTAGAGTGGGTATAGATCAAATCCATAATTTATTGGCATCTATTGCAGTCACCAAGGTATTTCTACCAGTCACACTGTCAGAAAAAAGGCTTTGGCAGCACTCTTTAGAAGTGGCTTGTTTAGCTAGGTTAATAGCCAGTCATTTGAATGAGTGCAGCATTAAACCTGAACAAGCGTATTGGGCCGGCTTACTTCATGATTAGGGCTTGTTTCTTCGCTTTCAAGAGAGCCAAGAACAGTTTAACCATATTGACGAATATGTATGGTCAACACCTGCACAGCATATTGAGGCTGGAAAGAATTTATTTAAAGAGTCACATGCTAATCTATCGGAGTTAATCTGCCATCAATGGGGAGTACCCAAACTTATCTCTAATGTGGTTGCACACCATCACCACTATGAATTAGCTGAACAAACGAAAGAGGCAGATGAAATAAACCACCTCATCAGAGTGATTCAATTGGCCGATCTTTGCAGTGAAATGGTTTATAACATGCAAGGTGTGACAAAAAAACTGTCATTCAAGAAATAAAAAATACCGGCCTTAGCTAATTGGGCCAGTGCACATCTTAATTCAATTAAAGCATTGGATGATGGAAAGGCTGCGCTTGAACAAGCGCATGAATTATATAATCAGCTTTTAAACTAACTTTCGGTTTTGCTTTGCGTAAATTCTCTTTATTATAACTAGCAATAAGCTTCAGCGGTTTTTTAAAGAGGGGTAAGCATGTATCAAGGAAGCTGTTTATGCGGCGAGGTTAAAATTGAAGTAGGGCAGATCAGTTCTATTATTCATTGTCATTGTTCTTTATGTCGTAAATCCAGCGGTACTGCATTTGCTACCAATGGCTTTGTGAATGCGAGTGAATTTAAAATCACTGCTGGCGCTGAGAATATAAGCTTTTACGAGATGAAGCCGGGCAGAAAAAGGCATTTTTGTAAAACTTGTGCGTCTCCTATTTATAGTTCAAATGAAGCTGATCTGAGCCGTTACCGGTTAAGGCTAGGCATTTTAGATTCTGACATCACAGAGCGCCCAATCTCTCATAACTTCGTTACATCAAAAGCGTGTTGGGATAGCCTAAATCAAGATTTACCCCATTACGAAGCCCACGAGCCAAACCGGCAATAAGAATTTGAATGTGATCTAGATTTCTTGGCTGGGCTCTAGGTGATAAACCTCAGCGAGCAAGCTGAATCCCATTTGTTGGTAAAGTGGTAAACCTGCTTTTGAAGCTTGTAGTGTCATTAAGCGAGTATCTTGGCGCTTAGCAAAATCAACCAAGTGATGCATAAGTGTTTTTGCTATGCCTTGGCCTCTAAAATTAGGATCGACACCTACTTGATGCACGCCCATCACGTCATTGCTTTGAAATGCGATGGCTGTGCCAGCTATGGCTCCGTCAACTTTATAGGAAAACAAAGTCGCATTTGGGTTTTTGAGAAGAGGTAACAGAGCTTCTGGCACGATGATATAACCAAATGCGTTTGAACAAGCTTGCGCCCAAGATGGTAAGTCATCTGGCTGAGTTAACACTTCAACTTGGCTTGACCTATTAAATTGCGCCTTTTCTAAAGGCAAAACCATGGCTTGCAGTGACATTTTTACTTGCTCTGATCTATGCTCTGTTGGCTTTAAAATCGTCACTCTAGATTTGCCTACGGGTAATGGGTGCACTTTTTCTGAGTAATCTAAGCCAAAGTCAGCCTGCCAAGCTTTATTTGGCCAATTGGTATGTATTTTTAGTTGTTGTTCGCTTTTTTGCTCCTTCTTTTGTTCACTTTTTAGCTCCGGGCTGTGCGATATTGCAGACCAAAAGGCGTCTAAATTCTGTAAGTTCTTTGCCAGCTCTGAAGTCATGTTCTTAGTCCCTGTTAATTAGAATAATACCGATGATAAGTAGCACGCTGCCAAATAGCTTGCTGCTTGTAATGAGTTTTTTTGGGCTCTCAAATAGTCCAAAATGGCTAATCAGCATTGCAATAACAAGCTGACCAGTGAGGGCATAACTCATCATTATACCTGCGCCCATTCTTGGAATTAGCCAATACATAGTACCGACGCCAACTACGCTCAAAGCACATGAAAACCACAAATACCAGGGCACACTTGCCAGTTGCATATTACTAAAAGTGACTTGCATCGTTTTAAACTGGCTGATTAAAATAAAGCTGGTAATAAGCGCAAAGCTGGCTAAAAACGCAAAACCTGTGGCTAGAAGCGCACTGTTTAAGTGTATCCCGAGTCTTGCATTCATGGCTGCCTGAATAGCAATACAGCCGCCAGCAATAATTGCCAGCATACCGAGCGAATTCATAATGTTACCACCAACTGCTCGGTTGTTTTTCGAAATTTAGGTCGAGTTGCAGTGGTATCATTTTTACTGCGAATACCGACAGGGCAAAGAATAGCGGCATTGAGCCCTTGTTTATCGAGCCCAAGCACTTGGTTGATACCTTGAGTATCAAACCCTGTCATAGGACCTGCATCAATTTGATGCATTGCTGCATAACTGAGGAGTTTGCCCAGTGCGATGTAGCATTGTTGTTCTGCCCAAACACTTTGTTCTGTTGATGCTCTACTCAAAATGTCTTGTGAGATGATGTCTTTATATGCAGATAAGGTCTCAGCTTCTTTGCCTTGAGATACTGCAAGTTCACTAATATAACTGGTGATAGTATCAGCAGTGATCTCGGTATAATTTGCCAATACCAATAAATGTGAGCACTCGGCTACTTTGTTTTGCCCGTAACTAAATGGTAAGCATGCATTTATAAGTGCAGCACTTTCAACAATTAAAAGTTTGTAAGGTTGCATGCCATAAGCGCTGGCACTGAGTCTGACGCTCTCAGCTAAGCCATCAATTTGTGTTTGCGATAAAGTCTGGTTTGAAAATTCTTTTACAGCGTAGCGCCAGTTTAGTGCATCTAAATAGTTCATAGCTTTCATTCCTGCATGTGGTTGATGTGGTTAGTTTATGAAAGCTGAACTTTGAACGCCTTTACATATGTTGATAAAAGCAATTAAAAATTTAACCAACGCTTAGGTTATTTAGATCTTTTTTAATACGACTCAACTGGGTAGGCGTGATCCCAAGATAACTGGCAATATGATACTGAGGAAGTCTAGACAAAATTGACTCGTACTTGTCTAAAAACATCAAATAGCGCTGTTTTGCTTCGTGCTGTAAGTATCCAATTTCTTTAGGTTCTTTTTCTAACAGCCAATGTTGCTCTAAATAGTTGATATGAAAAGCCATAAGTTCATTATCAGCAAACAACTCACGGCGAAACTGTTTAAAATCTATGGTTATGATGTCACAGTCTTCGAGCGCTTCTATGGCTAAAAAACTGGTGTCATTGTTTAGTAAGGCACTCATTGAGCCAGGAAAACGTCCCTCAGCAAAGAAGTTTTTATTAAACTCATTACCTTCTGCATCTATCAAATAAGCGCGCATCAACCCCTTATGAATAAAGGCAAAACTACTCGGTATTTCACCAATGGCGTACAAGGTTGTGCCTTTAGCGACATGTATAAAGTGGCAGGCACTAAAATAGCGGTTTAAAGCTTGATCTGATAATGGCGCGTATTGTTTAAGTGTCTGTTCTAAATGGGTAAACGCAGCTTGCAATGAGATGAACCTAGATAATGTAAAGGCATTGACTATAACAACTAAAAAGGGAATATGTAAGAATTAAGATAGAAGAGAGATCACAAATGAGGGGGGGATTTGGAGGCCAGCGAACTGGCCATACTATAATTAGCGGTTCGAGTGAGACCACTTAGGGTTTCTAGTTTACGATTTCAGAGCAGATAGCGAAAACATAACCAACAGAAAGAATGGCATAGAAACAGACAAGCTCTGTAAGGCTTTTAGAAGTATTCATGATTTCCTCTTTGTTTTGTTTATTCGTTTATTAGTCTAATAATTAGAGATCGAATTATGTGGGCTGTTTTTTGATCTTTTTAATACAGGAGGGAATTAAGAGTTCTGACATGGTTAGGTTATGACTTTAAGGTTCTGTTTTAAAGTGTATTTTATGTATTTTGTTTGTGTGATTTTCTTGTGCATGTAGGTTTGGTTTATATTCTTAATAAATGATTAGATATGAAAGTAAATTGGTTCTAAATGCAAAATATAATTAGTTTTTTGGTTAGTGGTTCTTGCAGGTTATGGTCGTAACCTTATGGTTCATATTTGTATTTTTTGATTCATGTAGAAGGTTAGTGGGCAAATCTTTTTATCTTGGCGAACAGTAGAAAAGCGACGTGGGAAATACATACTGACAAGAATGCGCTGATCCCAAGCGCGCCACCAAATCCTGTTAAGTGAGGGATGAGATACTCAAAAAAAACAGTAAATAAAACCGCAGATAAACAGATGCTTTCAAGACCAAAGCGAATAGGGGCACTCATGCCCACAAAAGTACTGCCAAAAAATACCAAACTATAAAGTTCAGTATTCAAACCAACCAAGTAGAAAATACCATAGGCTAAAATAGATAAGCAGCTCGACACGCGTATGGCATCAAAGCGGTTTCGTTTTGCTAACAGGTAGGTTGAAATGGCGCCTAATAAAGAGGTAAATAACAAATCAATCATAATTGAATTTAGCATCACATCAATACCTGTCGAGTAAGCACAAAAATAGCGACCGAGGTAAACGCAATTCCGCCAAGTCGTCCGCCAAAACCACTGAATAGGCGAATACTTGATACATAGAGCAAGGTACCAATTAAGCAAATAAGCGATAACGCCCACAAGCTTTCTATTAATTCGATAGAGCACATACCGGTAAAGCAGCCAGCATACAAGGTTGCATGGGGGTGGTGTGCGAGTTTTTCATTGCTTGGAATAAAGCTTGCGACAAATGCAGGGATGCTTGCAGCTAAAACCACAGGGAACGCAAAGAAAGCGTGTAATAAAAAGCAAGCAAACGCGCCAATTGAGTAGGTGATTAATAGCGTTGAGTTAAAGTGAATTCTGTGAGAAATGAGCTTTTGCCTTATTTTAGTACGCGTTTTGTGTGGAATTGAACATTTGTTAAGTTCGCTATTTTATCGAAAGCGACATTAAAAATCAGCCAGATATATTTTGTTTCGGCGTGTGGTGAACCCAAGCCTTCAGATTTTCACAGTTGTAGCCTGTAGGCACCGATTTTACATCGCGCTTATTGCTATATGGCGTGGAGTAAGCCCAAGCCTACAGATCTGCACGGTTTTATTGTGTAGGTGCAGATTTTACAACGCGCGAGCCTTATATCTAAGCTTTTCACTTCAAATAAAAAAAAGCAGCTTGTTCAATACAGGCTGCTTTAATGTCATCAAAAACGTGTTAACGATGTTTTTTATAAATCAAACTATATAGAGCAGGCAATAAGACCAAGGTCAGTAGTGTTGAGGTAATTATGCCGCCGACTACGACTGTTGCCAGCGGCCTTTGTACTTCAGCTCCTGTGCCGACATTCAGCGCCATTGGTAAAAAGCCGAGACTGGCGACTAGGGCGGTCATCATGACTGGGCGCAGCCTTTGTAAGGCCCCTTGCTCGATGGCTTGGTATAAGTTTAAGCCTTGCGCCCTGAGCTGCTTGATAAATGACAGCATGACTACGCCGTTAAGTACTGCGACGCCTGAGAGGGCGATAAAGCCCACTGCGGCAGAAATTGAGAATGGCATGTCTTTGAGCAATAAAGCTAATACTCCACCTGTTAGCGCCAGTGGTACGCCACTGAAAATCACCAATGCATCTCTGATTGAATTAAACGCGCTATAAAGCAGCCCTAAAATCAATAATAAAGTCACAGGTACTACAATGCTGAGTCGCTGACTGGCTGATTCGAGTTGCTCAAAAGTCCCCCCGTAATCGAGCCAATAACCTGCAGGAAGATTTAGTTCACTATTCATAAGTGTTTTTGTTTCACTGATAAAGCTGGCTAAATCTCGCTCATCAACGTTGGCGGTGACAATCACATTGCGTTTGCCGCTTTCACGGTTAATTTGATTCGGCCCTGTGGTTAACTTGATATTGGCGACTTCGCCCAAGGGCACAAACGCCAGGTCTGGGTTTTGACTTGCAGGTAAAGCCACTGGCAGTGATTTTAAGGCCTCTAAATCTTGTGACCATTGTTTATCAAGCCTGACTAAGAGTTTAAAGCGTTTGTCGCCCTCATAAATTAGGCCTGTTTCAACACCACCGACTGCAGCGGCGAGGGTGTCTTGAATATCACTGACCGTTAAGCCGATTAGCGCCAAATGATCACGCTGTGGTTCAACCGATAAAGTTGGTAAGCCAGCCATTTGCTCTAAGCGTACATCGGTGGCACCTTTGACGTTTTTCAATAGTGCCGTGGTCTTTTCACCATATTGTTTAAGTACACTTAAGTCATCGCCATAAATACGCAGTGCCACATCGGCGCGCACACCGGCGATTAATTCGTTAAAGCGCATTTCAATGGGCTGAGTAAACTCGTAGTTATTACCCGGCATGTCTGCGACTTTAGCTCTGAGTCGAGCAAGTACATCGGCTTTACTTTCATCAGGATTCGGCCATTCAGATTTTGGCTTTAAGATCATAAAGGTGTCAGCCACATTCGGCGGCATAGGATCGGTGGCGACATCCGGTGTGCCAATCTTTGAGAACACATGCGCCACTTCAGGCAGGGTTTTAATGGTGCTTTCAAGCGTTAATTGCATCTCAACCGATTGCTCTAACCCAGTGCCTGTGATCCGAAGCGCATGCATAGCAATATCGCCTTCGTCGAGTTTAGGTAAAAATTCAGCCCCAAGTTTTTGTGCTTGCCAAGCGACAACACCCACAAAAGTAAATGCCACGGCGACTAGCGCAACAGAGTGTTTTAAAGAGAACGCGAGTAACGGCTGGTAAATGGCTTTTGCTGAGCGCATAACTCGGTTTTCTTTTTCTTCAATTTTACCTTTAACGAAAATGGCAATGGCCGCAGGCACAAAGATAATAGAAAAGATCAGCGCGCCAATTAACGCAGCGATTACAGTAAACGCCATTGGCTGGAACATTTTGCCCTCGACGCCTTCTAGAGCAAATAAGGGTAAATACACCAACATGATGATCAGCATGCCAAATGCGGCGGGATTAAAGACCTCTTTGGTACTGTGATATACAACGTCTAAACGCTCTTGTAAGGTTAACAAGCGACCGTGTTGCTGTTGCGCTAATCCCAAACGGCGCAGGGCATTCTCAACGACTATGACCGCGCCGTCTACAATCAAACCAAAATCTATGGCGCCCAAGCTCATTAAGTTACCTGAGACACGATTGCTTACCATGCCAGTCATGGCAAACAACATACTCAGTGGAATAACCAATGCGGTGATGAACGCGCCTGTGATGTTGCCAAGTAACAAAAACAAAATAACGATGACCAACACCGCGCCCTCAAATAGGTTTTTCTCTATGGTGGCAATGGTTTTATCAACTAAGGTTGTGCGGTCATAAACGGCTTCGACGATAACCCCTTTAGGCAAACTGGGTTGAATTGCTTGAAGTTTATCGGCTACGGCTTTGGCAACCACTCGACTGTTTTCGCCCATCAACATCATGGCTGTGCCAAGTACTGCTTCTTCACCGCCATAGCTGGCAGCACCGGTCCGCAGCTCTTTTCCATAAGAAACCGTCCCGATATCTTTAATACGCACAGGCGCATCGTCACGTTTTGCGACTACAAGTTGTTCAATGTCCGTCAGGGTTTTCAATTGCCCAGGAGAGCGAACCAAATACTGCATGCCATTGCGCTCAATATAACCTGCGCCGCGATTTGCATTATTTTGCTCAAGCGCATTAACCACATCGGCGATGGTGAGTTTATATGCAAGTAGTTTGCTCGGCTCTGGGGCGACTTGATATTGCTTTTCAAAGCCGCCAATGCTGTTTATCTCTGTAATACCTTTAACTTTCAGGAGTTGTGGTTTTATAACCCAGTCTTGCAAAGTGCGCAGATCTTCTGCGCTATAAGCCGAGCCATCGGGCTTTTTGGCACTGTATTTTGCTCTGACAATATAGGTAAATATTTCACCTAAACCACTGGCGATAGGGCCCATACTGGGCTCTATGTTGCTGGGCAACTCGCTGCGAATACTTTGCAGGCGCTCGCCAATTTGTTGTCTAGCCCAGTAAATATCGGTGCCTTCGTTAAAAACAACCGTAACTTGAGATAAACCATAACGCGACAGCGAACGTGTTGTTTCGAGGTTTGGTAATCCTGCCATGGCGTTTTCTATTAAATAGGTGATCCGCTGCTCGGTTTCTAACGGGGTGAAACCACTGGCTTTGGTATTGATCTGCACTTGAACGTTGGTAATGTCGGGGACCGCATCAATCGATAAACGTGTCATGTTATACACACCAAATGCGGCAACCAATAAAGTGGCAGCCATGACTAGCCAGCGACGCTTTACGGCAAAAGAAACGATAAAATCAATCATATTTGCTCCTTAGTGCGCGTGGCTTGCGCCGTTTTTTAGAATATCGGCTTTTAAGATGTAACTGTTTTCAGTGACATACTCTTCCCCTGCATTTAAGCCTTCAATGACCGACACCCAATCGCTATTGGCTTCACCAAGTGTTACATGGCGTGCCTCGAAGCGGTTTGCGGTTTTAACAAACACCACATTTTCTCCTTCTAAGCTTTGAATGGCGGTTTGTTTCACTCTTAATTGGTTTGTAAGCTCTGCCGTTTTTACATCGGTTTTCACATGCATGCCCGGTCGCCAGTGTCCGTCACGGTTGTCGATCACCACTCTTGCCCGAGCGATATGTCCGCCTGTCATCATCGGGGCGATATACGAGACCTTGCCCGAGGTGTTTAAGTGTTGATGCAAGTCGTAAATATCTGCGCTTTGACCGATTTTGAGCTTTTCGATATTTTCAGGGAATGCTGACAGCTCAACCCACACTTGCTCAAGATTAATGATGGTCAGTAAGGTTTGATCTAAGGCGAGTTGTCCCTGCGCAATTAAACGCTCAGTGACTTCACCATCGGCAGGGCTTTTGATGATATAGCTTTGTAACGTTTGGCGGTTTTGTACTTTGAGCAACGGCTGGTTTTTTGTCACTCGATCACCAATTTCAACAAATACTTTTTCAACAATGCCCTGATAAGGCGCCATGATGGTGAAAGTGTTGTCTATGGTTGGCGCAACCACACCAAACAAGGTGTCGTGTTGGCTTATTGTGCCAGTGCTCGCACGTTCGGTTTTTATGGCATTGGCTAGAATGGCTTGCTCGGTGAGCACCACGATATTTTCTTCTTCATCATGATGTGGTTGTTTCTGTGTATAAGGTGGCTTTTCATCGTGATCATGCCCTTCGCCAGCAAAAACCATAGGGCTATGAGTCATATCGAGCATTGAGAAAGCGAATATTAAGGCGATAGTCGATAGTTTTAATGAGTTCATAATGTGTTGCTCCATGGCGAAGACGTTGTAGTTTCTTTAGAGAGAGGTGACAGGGAATGAGCGTTATTCAGTGCTGATAGCGAGGTGTTGCCTATCAAACGCTGTAATAAAAGGTGTGAATTGAGTAGTGCAACTTGCGTGTTTATGATCGTTTGCTCGGTATTGAAACGCTCTTTTTGCGCATCTAACAGTTGCAGTACTGAGATCTGACCAAGACGATAACTGTCTAAACTTTGCGAGATTAAAGTTTTTGCCAAAGGAAGCAATTGGCTTTGCAACTGCAACAGCCTGCGCTGTTGGTTTTGTGCTTGATTGTAGGTTTGGCTGATCTGTTGTTTGAGAGATTGACGAATTAATTGCTGCTGCTCACTCAATAAGTCGATTTGCGCACGTGCCGCTTTAATATTGCCTTTTTGCGGGTTGCTGAGTTGCAAAGGCATTACTGCTTCAAACAGCAGAGAAGCACTATTACTGGCATTATCAAATCTGACTCCTGTACCAAGGGTGATATCTGCTATCGAATTAGCTGAAGCCAATTGCATAGTTGCTTGTTCGACTAGCACTTGTTGTGAGATAAGTTGAATTTCAGGTGCCATATCAATGGCGTTATGTAAGTCAGCTAAATTAGGCAAAGTCAGTTCTGTTTTCAGATTGCTTTTAGCATTGCCATTGGGATCGCTGCGTGTTGGCAGTAGTTTTTGAACAGTATTGAAATCAGTTTCACCTAACCAAAATTGGGCGAGACGCAGTTTTGCTGCTGTAAATTCACTTTCAAGCTGTTGCTGTTCGAGCTGTAGCGTCCCGTATTCAAACTGCATCCGAGCCACATCGGCATTCGATACCGCACCTGCCGCTGCGCGTTGTTTAATGGTATTAAGCGCGTCCGATACCGTGTTTCGCTGCGTTTGTCTTAATGCGAGTAAGCTTTGTAAGCGCATCACCCGATAATATTGCGCGGTGGCATCAGCAAATACATCGAGTTGCGAGAGTTGATATTCGGTTTGAAATTGCGCTAGTTTGCTATCTTGCATCGCAATGCGACGCTGCACTTTATCGCCGCGTTCAAACAGTTGGCTAATAAGTAAAGTGCCTTCTACACCACTGACACCTTTTGCTTCGTTACTGCCGAATGCATTTTCGAGCGAGAAGCTTAATTCTGGGTTAGGTGATAAACCCGCTTGTAAGCGGTTCGCTTCGATAATTGCAGCTTTTTCTTTGTAAAGTTGCAAACTAGGGTGGTTTGCTTGTGTGCGTTGTAGCACAGTTTTTAGGCTAAGCGGCGTTTGCTCAGCCCACACAGGTTGGTGCATAAAAACAGCCAAGCCCATGATTAAAAACGATATTTTTTTCATGTTCGTTACTCAATTTACTAAAATTCTGGATGAAAATTAACAGTCGAGCGCACACTGGATGGTAGCTAGAAGCTAGAAGCTAGAAGCTAGAAGCTAGAAGCTAGAAGCTAGAAGCTAGAAGCTAGAAGCTAGAAGCCAGAAGCTAAAATCTAAAAGCCATCAGTTCAAAAATTTATATATTTGTGCGCTAGGCGTGATTGAGTAAACTCGGAGGCGGTACTAAAGGCGGGTAACTCTTGCTTTGATACGCAGGGTTGTAAGTGCTTATTTGTTCACTGTAAGCCAGCACACTTTGCACTTTAACGCTATTGCCGCTGTGACAAGTGTGGTGGTTATGAATATCAGCGTGGAAAACCTGAGAGCCGTCATCGGCTTGATCGAAATGAGGTGATTTAACTAACTCATGAACATGGACTGGTTCATCATGACTATTATCGGCATGAAAAGGCGCGCGGTCACAGTTTAATAAACTGTGCAGCAAGACCAATACAAAAATGTATGCGATGCGCGATTTCAACATGACTAATCTATAAACCAATAATTTAAATGAGTTTAACTATTTCACACGAATAAAAAGTGCGTTAGTGTAAGGCCACTATAAAGCTTCCAGTAACAGGAAGGTCAACATGAAAATTGCCGAACTTTCAAAATTAACTCAGGTGACCAGTAAAACTATTCGCTATTACGAAGAGATTGGATTATTACCAGAGCCCGCACGTGCCGCCAATGGGTATCGGGTTTATCAGCAAGAGGATGTTGAGCGTTTGTCGTTTATTCGCCGTTGTAGAGATTTACAAATTCCTCTTGAAGAGATTAAAAAAGTGCTTGGATGCGATCATGGTAATGGATGTGAAGGGCATAATAATCATGTTGATGACATAATTGCAGCGCAATTAGAGCGAGTTAAAAAAGCCAAAATTGAACTCGAAGCCTTAGAGCAAACCTTAACGGGCTTGCTCGAAGGCTGCGATGACACAAATTCGAGTCAGTGCAATATCTTACAGAACTTGCGAGCTCACTAAGTATGCACCAAGCACATTTTCATGGTTTCACCATAAACTGGCAATCAGGCGAACTAAGCAAGCAAGGCACTGTAACGCAACTCGAACCTAGGCTGGTGGCGGTGCTTAAAGTGTTATTTGATGCCAAAGGCGAGCTAGTCAGCTATGAGCAATTACAACAACAAGTTTGGCAAGGTGTTATAGTTGCACCTAATGCGTTACAGCGTGTTATCGCACAACTGAGAAAGTCTCTTGGCGATACAGCCAAACAGCAGGCTATTATTAGGACGCATCCAAAACGCGGTTATAGCTTGGTTTTTGTTAATGAAGGCCTTGAAGGTAAAGATCGTGAAAATGAAAAGCTTGAAGTTGAGGCGCTTGAAAAGCAAAACATCACAGCCGCCTACCAAGCCAAACAGAGTCTGTTGAATCAACCTTTTGCTTTGTTAGTCATTGTTTCATTCTTAATCGTCATATTTACGTCAGTTCATTGGTTTTCTAAACCGACCACAAAAGCAGGAGCTGCTCAGGCAAATTTAATCAGTTTAGATACACAAACTGAGCAATTAGCTCAAGTAATTCCGCTGTCTAAAACTGAATTTATCTTTATCGATAAACAAGCTGGCAACCAGTTAGTGCTTCACAATACACAAAACAACCTGAGAGAAGTGCTGTTAAATAAAGCGCATCTTTATGGTCGAATGGTTTTAGCTGAAGATAAACAGCAACTGCGTTTTGGCCAAATCATTGAGCAAAATGGCGTTAAATGCGCCGAATTGGTTGTTTTAGATTTCAATACTAAAGCGCTTAATCGTGTACTGCCATGCCAAAATGACTTCAATCACACACCGCTTTTCATAAATGATGAAACACTTTTGTTTATTAAAACCGACAAACAATGGCAGTCAGAGCTGATTTCTTTGAATATTCAAACACATCAACAAACTAGTTTGCTTGCAGGTCAGATTGATAATGCTTTCATATCACCTGATAAAACTCGACTTGCTATAAAGTTTAATAATCAATTACAGCTGTTTGATTTAACAGAGCACAAACTAGAAGCTATTAACTTGACTGAAAGCTTCAACCAGACTTTAAGTTTAGGCAATTTGGTTATGACATTTTCAGACAATGGCAATCTATGGGTAGCGCTAGATAAATCACTTGTAGAATATAGTCCTCAGGGAAAAGTCATCAGCAACACTAACCTAGCCAGCAGCATGCAAGTATCTGAGTTAACCTTTATTGAAGAGCAGTTGTTTGCTTTGCTGGGTCGAGATAACCACCAGGTTCGATTAAGTTCTGTAACAAACCTTAATAATGTCGTTGATATTGCACCTTCTAAATTTACTGATATGCAGGGTAAGTTCCGACCTGAAACAGTTGAAATCAGTGTACTCAGCAACCGAAGTCGTTCAACTCAGATTTGGCTGCAAGAAGGTGAGCAGCTTTTGCAACTGACACAAGCAGGAGCTGTTACAGATCATATTTGGTTAGATAAAAATCGAGTAGCTTATCTCATTGAAAATCATGTTTGGCTTTTAAACCTTGCTGATGAAAACTCTAAGCCAACAAAGCTTCCGCTGAATGTACAAGTAAAACAATTGCTGCAGGCAACAGACAATACCTTATACGTGCAATCTGAAACAGAATTAAAAACTTCATTAATTTCCATAGAGTTAAAAACAAATAGCCTTAGCACTCTATTTGAAGGGCCTTTTCATTGGGCACAGGTGTTAGCCAATAACACCCTAATATTGAATGACAGCAGCCAACTTAAAAAAATAGCCCATGGTCAGGGGGGCGAAATTACAGCTCTGCCAGCATTAACACTTCAAGGCCGCTATTACGTCAAAGGCAATGAGGTCTTTTTGCAAGATAAACAGCAAAATGTTTGGCGCTATAAACCTGCATTAGAGCAAGCCGAAATTATAGGGCGTTTTGATGAAAATAATTTGTTTATGAGTGACTTCTCAAAACAGTCATTAAAGATGCTGGGTGATAACTTTGTGAAAACCAATAACGAATTGGTCATGGTTGAATTCAAGTAAGTTAAAAATAGATGGGTCGCAGATGTCAGAAGAAATTGAGCAAAGTATAGGCTGTATTGCCTTAGTGGTTGAAAACTACGATGATGCCATTGAGTTTTATACAAATAAGCTTAGATTTACCTTAGTTGAAGATACAGACTTGGGAGGCGGAAAACGCTGGGTTCAAGTGTCGCCGCCAAACTCGAATGGCACGAATCTATTATTAGCGCAGGCGAGTTCTGATGAGCAGAAAAACGCAGTCGGAAATCAAACTGGAGGTCGAGTATTTTTGTTTCTTCGTACTAATGACTTTTGGCGCGATTATGAGTTTATGAGAAGTAAAGGCGTGGTGTTTCATGAAGCACCACGAGAAGAGGAATATGGCACAGTAGTGGTATTTCAAGACCTTTAAGGAAATAAATGGGATTTACTACAACTTAATAAAAAATAGAGGGAAAATAAAATGCTAAATGCAAGTTGTCATTGTGGGAATATTCAATTAACTATGCCGAAACCTGAGTCACTTACCAGTTGTAATTGCTCTATCTGCCATCGCTTAGCGGCCCTGTGGGGAAACTACCTTCCGCAAGACGTTTCGCTCAATATCGGCCAAGGTGGTACAGAAATTTACAGTCATGGTGATGAATACATACACTTTCATCGCTGTAGAAAATGTGGGTGCACAACCCATTACACCTTGACTGAAAAAGCCGGTAGAGAGAAAACTGCTGTGAATTTTCGTATGGTGGACCCCGCAGCTGCACAAGATATCAAGGTCAGGTGTTTTGACGGTGCGGACACTTGGACGTTTATAGATGAGTAAGTTTTGATAATGTCCTATTTTGCGAGGAGAAGAGGTTGAATTTAAAAGGCATTCATCATGCGGCAATTATCTGCTCTGATTATGAAAGGTCTAAAGCTTTTTACATACAAGTTTTAGGGTTAAAAGTCGTTGCAGAAAATTACCGAGCAGAGCGAGATTCTTTCAAGCTAGATCTGGCTTTGCCTGATGGCAGCCAAATTGAATTGTTTTCTTTTATGAATGCGCCAAAAAGAGTGAGCCGCCCCGAAGCTCAGGGGTTAAGGCACTTGGCTTTTTGTGTTGAATGTATCGACACTGAAGTAAAGACATTAGAAAGCCATGGGGTTGATGTCGAGGCTATTCGTGTGGATGAATACACTGGAAAGCGCTTTACTTTTTTCCAAGACCCAGATGGTTTACCTTTAGAGTTGTATGAAGTTGAGAGGAGCCAAGATGTCTGATGCGATTTGCCCAAAGTGCCACGAAAAAATCGAGCCTTTTGCAATGTCTCTTGCTTTCTTTCCGTTTTACTTTAAGTGCAATCATTGTAGTGTAAGGCTCAAGCTTAAATCTTTGAAGCTTTTTGCGTCAGTACTCATTACATATTTGTTGGTTGTGGTGTTGATGATTTGGCTTTTACCTGCCTTTAGAGGCTACGCAGTCTTAACGAGTGTGTTTGTCTGGCTTGTGCTTTACAATTTCATTGCGCATAAAATGCTGAGCAAAAATAACCTTTTGATTATTGAGTGAGTTATTCTCAGTACTTTTCTATATCTATAACAATAAAAAAGATGATGATCCAACAGTTAAACAATTCAGTTTCTAAAGTTAGCCAGCAAATTTATCAGGTTTTTCAAAGCTCTTACAAAATCGAGGCTGAGCTAGTTGGTGTTGAAGACTTTCCGCCTTTGTCACGCACAGTTGAACACATACAAGCATCAACGACTCAGTTTTATGGCTTTATTGTTGAAGGTAAGCTTGCGGGTGTAATTGAAATATCGTTGAATGAGGAATCAGCAGAGAATATTTCAAAAACAACATTAGAAATAGAGAGCTTAACGGTATCTCCATTGTTTTTTAAACAAGGGATAGCGGGTCTTTTAATTGAGTTTGTTCTTCAAACGAAAGCGTTTGAATATGCTATCGTCGAAACGGCTGCGGTTAACCAACCAGCAATTAAGCTTTACGAGAAACATGGTTTTAGAATTTTTAAAAAGTTCACACCCGAGCACGGTATTGAAAAGGTTGCACTAAAACAGAACGTTATAAATAATAGCGCTCAAAGGTAAAAGTATTTATAAATAAAAAAACTAAAGGGCAGATTATGTTATTAATTGCTGCAAGTATTCTTATTTTTTTGGGTGTAATCCATTCGGTATTAGGTGAGAAATTTATACTGTTCAGGCTATTTCGACGTGATAATTTGCCAGAAATTTATGGCAGTGATGTTTTTACCAAAGGGACTTTGAGGTTTGCTTGGCATATCACAACAATTGCTTGGTTTGGTTTTGCTTCGCTACTACTAATGCACAGTGAGGCCAGTAGCGAGGATATTCTTTATGTCGTGAGTTTAGTTTTTATGCTCAGTGCTATTTTATCGGCCTATTTTACGAAAGGTAAACATTTCTCATGGTGTCTTTTTTTAGCTGTTGCAATATTAAGCTATCTCAGTATTTGATTAACTAATTTAAAACTGGGATAGCTATGTCGAAGCGGCTACCTTCTCCAAGCTTGCTCTCAACACTAATTGAGCCTTGATGACTTTCAATAATTTTATGTGATACCGATAACCCTAAACCAGTGCCTTCCCCCACCTCTTTGGTTGTAAAGAAAGGGTCAAATAATTTATTGACCGTAGCTTGATCCATGCCGCAGCCGTTATCTGCAATGGTTATATGAATATACTTGTTGTGCAAACGGCTTTGTATGTCTATTTTGCCATTATCAGAAATCGCATCATTGGCATTCATCAGTAAATTGATTAGCACTTGGCTCAATTCTATCGGTAGGCATTTTACGAGGGGGAGTTCTGCCAAGTTGATATCAATGTCAATATTTGGATTAAGCTCGGAGGCAGCCATATTTACTGCAAGTTGTATAACGTCTCTATTGATATCGACATTGGCGATTGGTACTTTTTCCATTTGAGAGAAATGGCCTAAGTCTTTTGAGATTACGCGTATCCGTTTTAAACCACTCTCAACACTCTCAATTATCGAGTTAGTGTCATCAAAAATGAAATCAAGATCGTGCTTGGCCGATAATTGATTTGCTAGTTCAGAGTTATTTTCTTCTATATCGCGCCATGCCAGTTTAATATCATCCAAATATTCAGCTAGAGATTCCATATTACTCGAGACATAACCAAGTGGAGTGTTAATTTCATGGGCCACACCGGCTGCAAGCTGACCAATCGACGCCAGCTTTTCTGAATGTATCAGTTGCTGTTTAGTTTCTTCTAACTCACCCAGAGTATTTCTTAAATCTGAGTTTGCTTGTTCTAGTTGTTTTGTACGCTCAATTACTTTGGCTTCGAGGTTTTCATTGAATGCTGATAACTCTTTTGTCATTTCATCTAATTGAATGAGATGCTCGTAAGTTCTAAGTGATGCCGTAATAGAGGTAAAAAGTCGCTGTTTGGTGAGTTCAGTCTTAGATTTGTAATCGTTGATGTCATAATTCAACATTACTTCATGTTCTGGCATTTCGCCCGGCTGACCAGTTCTTAGGATTATACGCACCAAAGTGTTATTTAATACTTCGCGCACATGACCTGCTATTTTTAAGCCAGCATCATCGGTTTCCATAACAACGTCTAATAAAATCAGCGATAAATTGTCTATAGATTGAATGAACTCAAGGGCTTGTTCAGAGTTATAAGCATGATAAAGCGTAAGACTTTTGCACTGGTATTGGTATGTGTTTAATACTAGTTTGGATAGCTTATGAATTTCTTCGTCGTCATCGACTATTAATACTGGCCAAGTATCAAGCTGTAGGTGTGGGGCTGAAGGTGGTGAAGAAACGGGCTCGTTTTGAAATAAAAAATTATTTTGAGGCTCGTTGGACATAAAAACTCCCTAGGCCAAGTTCAAACTTTCTCTGTTTGAATATAGCAAACATTGTCACTTGAATGTACCGCGAATTTTTAACACTTGAGTTTGATCATTTAAATTTTTGAAAATTGGCATTATAAATTTGCAACTTTTCATGTTAATTGCCTAAATTTATTAAGTAAACATCAATTGTTTTAGAGTAAACGCTTGGAATTTACTTTGTTTTATAACATAGTGGTCCGTCCTCAACCGTAGGAACCATTTTTATGCTTAGCAATTTAACAATAAAACAAAAAATAACAGCAGGCTTTGGGGCAATCGGGATTTTGCTTTTACTGGCGTGCTCATTAGGATATATGGCGTTATCACAGATCAGTGATGCAAATAGAAAAGTAACAGACATAACTCTGCCAGGACAAAGAGCGGTTGATGAACTTCAACTTCAGCAGTTGAGGATAAGCAAACTTATTGCTCAAGCTTACAATTTAGAGTCTCCTAATGAAGTTTCTCAAATAAAGAAAAGTTTTGATAAAGCAGCATCGTTACAGCAGAGGTTAGTAGCTCAACTCAAGAACAAGTTGTCATACGACCAAACTCTAGACGGCTCTGTGTCAAAGGTTGAACAAACTGTTCAGGCTATGGAGCAAGCAGGAGAGAGTATGCTAATACTTAAAACTTCATCACTCATTGCTCAAAATGACATTTCTTCACTTATTGTCAAACTTCTTGATAAAAAAGAGCAAGCGAGCATAGCAATGCTCGATATAGAACTTATCGAAGGTGCAAATAGTCGACAGCTTGAAGAAATGATGGGGACGGGCGTTCGTATAGACGATATGCTGTTTACGTTAGAAAGTAATGCAAAACAGATCCCTACATTAAGCCTAGCTAATATCAGTGCACACAAAGAAGATATGTCTTTTATTTTAGACAATATCAATGACAATTTTGCTTTTCTAAAACGTCAAGCCCAAGGTGTTAATGCCGAGGAAGTATTTAGCAGTTTTGAAAGTGCGCAACGTGAGCTTGAGAGTTTACTTCGCTCACCTGGGAGTTTATACGCTCAGCTGAATAAACAGCGCCAGTCCCAAGTTGATGCGACATCTGCTTACCGTAAAACTGAGCAGCATTCTGTTAATGCTATTAACGCATTAAA
>Ga0209992_10001145_pt1 | contig 29877 bp, 17 predicted proteins | sample 2SBtaG_2_FD_182564 | JGI IMG/M metagenome (GOLD analysis project Ga0209992, IMG submission 182564) | Deep subsurface microbial communities from Kolumbo volcano to uncover new lineages of life (NeLLi) - 2SBTROV12_ACTIVE470 metaG (SPAdes)... | ecosystem: Environmental > Aquatic > Marine >... | reverse complement strand
GCGAGGTCGCAGCGGTCTCGACGCACGTCGATCGCGAGTACCTGGCACCCCGACGCGCGCAGCATCTGGACGGCGCACAGGCCGATGGGGCCGAGCCCCGTGACGACGATCGTCTCCCCCAGGGTGGGCTCCAGGAGGCGGATCCCCTGCAACCCGATCGACCCCAAGACGGTCCAAGCCGCGTCCTCGTCCTCCACGGAGTCGGGAACTCGGGCGCACAGGCGGTGGGGCACCGACACGACCTCGGCGTGAGGTCCGTTCGACACCACCCGGTCGCCCACCTTCAGGTCCGGGACGCCCTCGCCCACCTCGAGCACGACCCCGGCGTTGCAGTAGCCCAGGGGGATCTGCGCGTCGAGCTTGGCCCGCACGGCCTCGACGGTGGGCAGGACGCCGTCGGCGCGCACCTTGTCCAGAACCTGGCGGACCTTCTCGGGCTGCCGCCGAGCCTTCTCCAAGTAGGACGCGCGCCCGAACTCCACGAGCATGCGCTCGGTCCCGACCGAGACGACGCTCACGGTCGTCCGAATCAAGACATGTCCACGCCTCACGCCGGGCGCGGGCACGTCCGACAGCGTCGTCTTTCCGGACTTCAGGCTTTGTAGGACCTGGCGCATGCGGATCGACCTCGGGCTCAGGCGTTGGCGACGCGGCCGCTCACGAGCGACAGCGAGGGCCGGAGCCAGCGGACGAGGTCGGCGGCGATCCTCGGACCGGCTCGGCCGTCCCAGAGCTCGGGGACCCGGTCGAAGCTCGGGCCGGGGCTCCGCAAGACCTCCCGGGCGGCCGTGAGCATCGCGGTGGGGTTTACGCCCACCAGTTGGTTCGTGCCGTCTCGGATGGTGACGGCGCGCTCGGTGTTGTCGCGCACCGTGATGCAGGGGACGCGCAGCACCGTGGTCTCCTCCTGCACCCCGCCGGAGTCCGTCACGACGAGTCGCGCCCGGTCCATGAGCCACAGGAACTGCAGGTACCGCAGCGACGGGCAGAGGCGGAGGTTCGATCCCCGGAAGGTCGGCAGATCGGCGAGCTCGGCCCCCGCCTCCAGGAAGCCGAAGCCCTTGAGGCGGTTGAAGCTTCGAGGGTGCACGGGGTAAAGGAGCGGGAGCTCGGACGAGAGCTCCACGAGCGCGTCCAGCATCGGTCCGAACCGGTCCGACGAGTCCACGAGGGCCGGGCGATGCAGGGTGACCAGGCCGTACCCCTGCGCGGGCAGATCGAGAGACGCGAGCTGGGCCGGAGGCGACGCCTGAGGTCGGAGCCGCAGCAGCGAGTCGATCATCACGTTGCCCGCGAACACGACCTTGTGAGGGGCGATGCCCTCGTGGGAGAGGTGGTTGTCGGCCTCGCGGCAGTGCGTGTAGAGCCGATCGGCGATCGCGTCGGTGACGAGCCGGTTGATCTCCTCCGGCATGGACCGATCGCCCGAGCGCAGCCCCGCCTCCACGTGGGCGACGCGGATGTGCAGTTTGCTGGCGACGATCGTGCAGGCCATGGTGGAGTTGACGTCCCCCACCACCACCACCGCGTCGGGCTTCACCTCGTGCAGGTGCTCCTCGAACTTCACCATCACGGCGGCCGTCTGCTGCGCGTGAGTCCCGCTGCCGACCCCCAGGAGCTTCACGGGCGCGGTGATGCCGAGGTCCTCGAAGAACATCCCGCTGAGCTCGGGATCGTAGTGCTGCCCCGTGTGACAGAGCAGCCCCACCACGTTCTCGTGCTCTCGGAGCGCGGCGAGGATCGGAGCGACCTTGGGGAAGTTCGGGCGGGCGCCCACGACGAACAGAATGCGGAGCGAAGAAGGCATGCGTGACCTCCGGAACCTACAGGCCGTCGTGGCCCGGGCTACCAATACACAAGCTTGAAACCGGCCTTGTAGACCCACGCCGCGGAGCGATTGACCCTCCTCGCGGCGTAGCTCCCCCACCGGTTTCGGTACTCGAGGAATAAAGGTTCGTTCGTGAGCGCGTGCATCACTTCCAACTGAATTAAATGCAGCTGGTGATAGAAGGGGCTCGCCGGCGACTGGATCCGCTGCGGCGTGAGCTCGTACAGAGACCAGAACCCCGTGTCGTAGCGATGCAAGTTGTTCCTCACGGTCGTGAGGCAGGCCACGAAGAACTCGGCGGCCTCGGAGCTGCCGGTCGCCAGCTTGTAGTCGTGCACGCCCCACATCGCCCACAGGAAACCGTTCAGGATGTGCGTGGGCGGGTGGACGATGTACTCCTCGATCCACACGCCGCCCCGGGGGTCGGTGTAGAGCACCCCGCCGTCCTCGATGGGGGTCCGCAGCGACTCGAACGTACGGTGCGCGGCCTCGAGGTACCGGTCGTCCTTCAGCAGGGCGTGAGCGCGGACCAGCACGCTGAGGCCGACGCCCTGGGCGAGGCCCGAGTGCCACGGGGCGAGGAGAGGCTTGAAGTACTCGAAGTCGAAGTGATGCGCCCACACCGGCACCCCCCGTTCGTTGGGGAGCAGGTTGTTGAGCAGCCACTCGGCGCAGGTGGCGAAGCGCTCGAAGTGCATCGGCTCGAAGGACTCGATGTACGCGTTGTAGTGCCCGAGCGCGTACTGGGCGATCGCGATCGGGTTGTGATGTCGGCCGACGTCCCCGTGGTAGTCGAGGAGCGGGACGCCGTCGGCGTCGTACGGGCCGGGATACCGGGCCTTGTCCGCGAAGGTCATCCAGTACGGGCCCAGCACGTCGGGGCGGGCGGCGGGGTTCCGCGCGGGCGTCTCGTGCCAGAACGTGAGCTGGTTGTTCTTCGTGAAGACATACGACGCCAACACGCGTCGCAGGTACTGGCTTCGGGTCCCGATGCTCATGCGGCGGCCTTTCTGCGACGGAGGACGGAGACGAGCGTCTCGAGTTCGCCCAGGCGGACGCCCTTCGAGACCCCCACGTAGGTAGCGGTGAACCCGATCCAGATGCCCGCGATCCGGGCGGGCCCGGGCACGTCGCCGGCGAGCAGTCCCACGCTCACGCCCACGACCGCGGCGGCCCCGGCGGCGGCGGCGAGGCGCGCTCCGAAGGGCATCAGGCCGTGGAACCGGACCCCGAGCCGCCGGTGGGCGGCGATCCCGATCCAGCCCAGCGCGACGGCGTCCGCTCCGGCCCGCGCCACCGCGAGCCCCACGACGCCGTAGGGCCTCCACACGAAGGGGAACACGACCAGGCAGACGACCACCCCCACGACGGCGGCGGTCACCGGCGTCCTCACGTCCCGATCGGCGTAGAAGAGCTCGGCGATCACGCTGCGCCCCACGGCCAGGACGGCGGCGGGCACGAGCAGGGCGATCAGCAGGCCCGTGAGCGCCACGGCGTCCTCCCCGAACGCCCCGCGCCCGAAGAGCAGCCGCACGATCGGCTCGCTCGCCACGGCCATGAAGAGGACCACCGGCACGAGGCTGAACAGCAGCACCCGCAGGGCCCCGATCGCCATCCGCTCGGCGGCCGCTCGATCCCCCTCCCGGAACCGCTTCGCCAGGGACGGCAGGAGAGTCGTCATGAGCGCGTACATGGCGATCGTGAGCGGCAGCATGAGGGCCCGTTCGGCGTACCCGAAGCAGGTCAGCTGCCCCTCCGGGAGCAACCCGAAGAAGAACCGATTCACGAGCGTCATGGCGTGACCGCCGGCCCCGCCGAAGGACAGGATCGCGACCGAGAAGGCGAGGACCCGCATGCCGTCCACGCCCCGGGGAGCGCGCACGGGGATGCGGTGCACCACGGGGTAGGCGACGAGCACCAGGGCGGTGACGGCGATCCCCGCAGTGAGCCCCCACGCGGCCGCCGCGATGCCGAGCGTGGACCCGAACAGGAGGAGGCCCGCGATCACGCCCCCGTTCACGGCCAGGAGGCCCAGGTCGCCGACGAAGAAGTGCCCTCGCGCCCGCGCCACGGCGAGGAAGAGCCCCGCCACTCCGCAGAGCAACAGCGTCGGGAGCGCGATGCGGAGGAGGTCGACGGTGAGGGCGCGCGAGGCCGCGTCGAACCCCGGCGCGATGCCCCCGGCGATGGGCTCGAGGAAGACCCAGCCCGCGAGCGTGGCGGCCCCCAGCACGAGGACGACGGCCGCCAGGACGCCGCCGGTGAGTCGCCCCGCCGCTTCGCGGTCCCCTTCCACGGCGACCCAGCGAGGGACGATGACCTTGCTCATCGCGAAGAGGAGCAGCAGCCCGAACTGGAACCAGAACGTGAAGACGAGGAAGAAGGCGTCGGTCTCCCGCGTCGCGCCGAACTGGGCCGCGAGCACGACGTCGCGCAGGAAGCCCAGGCCCTTCGCGCCCATCGCGATCCCCGCGAGGATCAGCGACGTCCGCCAGAGCCCGGAGCGCGGGCCGATCCGCGCGGTCCTCTTCACGGTCGGCGCCCGTCGCGGTCGAGGAAGATGCGACACCACTGCTCGACGCAGAGGACGGCGAAGATGTTGTACGCAGCGTCGACCCGACGGGCGCGGTCGGCGTCGATGAGGCGCCTCACGGCCGTCGGATCGAAGAGGCCGCGCGAGGCGAGCGACTGCGGGCTCAGCAGCTCGTCCACCAGCGGGCGCAGCTCCCGGTTCAGCCACCGACGCAGGGGCGCGCCGAAGCCGGTCTTGGGCCGATACACCACGTCGTGCGGGAGCAGCGGCTCCATCGCCCGCTTGAACGACGCCTTCGGCACGCCCCCGGCCATCTTTCGCGCCACGGGGATCCCAGCGGCGTACGCGACCAGATCGGGATCCAGCAGAGGCACCCTCACCTCCACGCCCTCGGCCATCCCGGTCTTGTCCGTGTAGGCCAGGTTGTGGTCCGCGAGGAAGTGGCGCACCTCCAGGTGCAGCATGCGCTGGACCGGGTCGAGGTCGCTCGAGACCCCCGCCAGGGTGCGGCGCAGGGCGCTCGCGTGAGCCCCCGTGAGCGCGGTACGCAACGCCGGCGAATAGAGGCCACGGCGGGTCCGCTCGCCCCCCCATGAGAAGTAGGACAGCAGACGATCGTCGGCGTCGAGCCCGGCGTGAGCGAGGCCCCTCACCGCCTGGCGCGCGCGGGCGCTCTTCATCCAGGGCACCGGGACGCGGCCGTCGTACAGGGCCCCGGCGAGGCTGCCCACGCCCGCCCGCAGCGACCGCGGGGCGCGCCCCCAGAGCCTCTCCATCCGCAGGGCGGAGTGGCGGCGGTACCCCGTGAACACGTCGTCTCCACCCTGACCCGACATGAGGACCTTCACCCCGTCCGCCGCCGCGCGACGGGCGATGAGCAGGGAGTTGATGGGCGCGGGGTCGGCCTGCGGCTCGTCGAGGTGGAAGATCAGCTCGGGGAGGAGATCGATGATCTCGGGTCCGACCTCCAGCACCCGCAGGTCCACGTTCAGGTGATCGGCCACGCGACGCGCGTACGGCAGGTCCTCGGCGTGGTCCTCGAGCGTCTCCCCACCGCGGAAGCCGATGGAGTAGCAGGGGATGCGCGCGTTGGGCTGGAGGCGGCGCATCATGGCGACGATCGCGCTCGAGTCGAGCCCGCCGGAGAGGAACGCCCCGACCTCCACGTCGGCCACGAGCTGGCGACTCACGGCTTGCTCCAGGTGCTCTCGGATGCCTCGACTGGTGGCGCTCACGGCCTCACGCCGCGGGGCGGGCTGAGGGAGCCCGGCGAACGTCCAGCGGTCCACCACCGCGCCCTCACGCACGATCATCGCCGTCGCCGGCTCCACCTTCTCGACGGCCCGGAGCGGGGTGCGCGGCGCCGGGCACCACAGGTGGGTCACGTAGTCGTGGATGGCGAGGGGGTCGATCTCGCGGTCGATGGGGGCCGCCAGCAGCGCCTTCAGCTCGGAGGCGAAGAGCACGCCGTCGGGCGTCTCGGCGAGGTACAGAGGCTTGACGCCGAACCCGTCGCGGACCAGCAGGAGGTCCCCCGGGGCGCCGTCCACCTGCCCCCGTCGTCGACCGTCGTACAGGGCGAAGGCGAAGATGCCGTTGAGCATGGGGAGCATCCCCCGCCCGTACTCGGCCCAGAGGTGCAGCAGGACCTCCGAGTCCGTGCGGCTGAAGAACCGGTGCCCCCGGGCCTCGAGCTCGCGCCGCAGCGCGACGTGGTTGTAGAGCTCCCCGTTGTAGACGAGCCACATGCGGCGGGACTCGGACGCGTCGCCGTGAGCGCCGCACGCCCCGCAGTCGACCTCCATGGGCTGGCGCCCGGCCGCGCTCAGATCGATGATGGAGAGGCGGCGGTGGGCGAGGCCCACGGGGGGCCCGACCGGCGGATGCAGGACACGGTGGTCGTCGTCGTCCGGACCGCGATGGGCGATCCGGTCGCTCATGGCGACGAGCACCTCGCGGTCGAAGCGTCCCGCGAATCCGGCGATCCCGCACATGCTCAGCGCGCTCCGCCGGGCTTGCGGGCCTCGATCAGGAGGAAGGAGCCGAAGCGGTCCCCCAGCGCGCGCACCAGGGGCCGCGGCCACAGCTTCCAGGCCACCCGGTCGAGGAGGCCCCGGTGCTTGGCCGACGGCGCGTTGAGCATCAGGTCCGCAGGACACAGGACCGGCTCACAGCGGCGGACCTCGAACCCGTCGAACAGCGCCTCCGCCTCGGCGACCGAGTAGACCTTCGTGCCGGGGCTCTCCAGGTGCTCGGCGACGACGTCGCGGGCCGAGCGCCACGGGGTCCCCTTCGCGGCCGCGTGGCGCGCCCAGAGCATCCAGCCGACCCATGAGGGCCCGTGATAGACCATCACGCGGGCCGTCCCCCCCGGCTCGAGCACGCGGTGGACCTCCCGCACGGCCTTCGCGGTGTCGGGGCTGTGGTGCAGGACGCCCCAGCTGTAGACGAAGTCGAAGCTCGCGTCGGCGAACGGCAGATCCTCGGCGTCGGCGACGCTCACGTCCGGCCGGAACCCGTACAGGGCGGCCCGCTCCCGCGTCTGCTCCACGGCCCGGGCCGTGAGGTCCACCCCCGTCATGTGGGCGCCCGCCCGCAGCCACTGCACGAAGTCCGCCCCCAGCCCGACGCCGATCTCCAGGCCCCTGCGACCCCGACCCTCGTGGAACCGGGCGAACTCGAAGATGAACGGCTCGAGCCGGTAGCGCGCCTCGGCCTGCGCCTCGAATCGGGCGACGTCGTCCGATCCGACCAGGTAGCGCTCGCCGCACGACGCCGCGTCCCAGTGCTCGTGCACCGCCTGTTTCGTCGCCCCGTCGAGCATGACGCCACGCGCCCTAGAGGCGCACGTCCTCCCGGCCGAGCATGCGCAGGGCGACCTTCGCGCGCGTCTTGAACGTGGTCAGCGAGTCGACCTCACGGATGCGTCGGATGAGGTTTCGGGGAGAGAAGTAGAACCGTCGCGTCACGGCGAGCTGGATCTTCTTGAGCTCTTCGGGCGGGTACAGGGTGTTCATGTACGGCGCCTGGACGTTCGGCCGCGGGTCCCGGGCGAACGACGGCCACGGGTCGTCGCGCAGCTGCCCCGCCTCGGTCGCGCGCCGGTACAGCTCGGTCTTCGGATAGACGGTCATCACCGAGAAGCTCGCGTAGTCGACCTTGTGCCGCTTCAGGAAGTCCGCCTCCTCGAGCATCTCCTGCTTCGTCTGGCCGGGCAGGCCGAGCATCATGAACGCGAACACGGGGAGCCCCACCGCGCGCGCCTGGGCCAGGCAGTCGACGATCTGCGGGACCGTCGTCTCCTTCTGCATGTAGTCGAGGTACTTCTGCTTCGTGGACTCGATGCCGAGGCTCACGCGACTCACGCCCGCCCGGACCATCGCCTCCATGAGCTCCGGGCTGAGCCCGTCGATGCGGCTGGAGACCTTGAACTCCACGTTCAGGCCCCGGTCGGCGATCGTGTTGAAGAGCTTCAGGGCCCGCTTCTTGTTCACGGTGACGTTGTCGTCCACGAAGAAGAACGACGAGATCCCCTGCTCCACCCAGCGCTCCATCTCGTCGACGATGAGCTCCGGCGAGCGGAACCGGAACTGCGTGCGGCGGATGTCGCAGAAGGTGCACGCGAAGGGGCAGCCCCGGGACGACTCCATGGGCAGCGTGATCTTCGCTCCTCCCAGGATGTGGGAGTACAGGTCCACCTGCGTGAGCGAGAAGTCCGGGAAGGGGAGGTCGTCGAGCTCGCGATCGACCTTGCGTGAGCCGGTCACGACGACCGCGCCGTCGTCCTCCTGGAACCCGATGCCGAGGATGTCTCCGAGGGGGGAGCCGTCGTCGATCGCGTCGATCAGCTCCACGAAGCTGCGCTCGCCTTCCCCGTGCACCACGAAGTCGACGCTCGGCTGCTCGAGCGTCTCGTGGGGGTACAGGGAGACGTGCCAGCCGCCCAGGACCACCCGCGGCGGCGACTCCAGGGACTTGATGCGGCGGGCAGTCTGGAGCGTGTCGAAGAAGTTGAACGTGAGCGTCGTGAGTCCCACCACGTCCGGCGCGAAGTCCGCCACGATCCGGGCCATGGCGTCGAAGTCCATCTCGAGCGCGCGGCAGTCGACGAACTTCACCTCGTGCTGCGGGCGGGACTGCTGCAGGAAGGTGGCGACCGAGAGGATCCCGAGCAGCGGGCGGTGCTCACGCTTGTGGTCGAGCGACTTGTGGATGCTCGCCGTCATGTAGTTCTCCTCGGGGGGAACCAAGAGCAGAACCTTCATGCACACCTCTGTTGCAACAGGTGGAACGGATCGGTTTGTGGTGGCCCGGCAGCCTCCGCCTCATCGATCAAGCTAGGGCGGCCCCTGCGCGAGCGGCCACTGAATCGAGCACCGTGAGGAAGTCGCGGGCCTGCTGCTCACGGCTGTGTCGACGCGCGCTCTCGCCGGTGCGGGCCTGGAGCGCGCCGCGCACCTCGTCGTCCAGCAGACGCACGACGGTGTCCGCGAGCGCCTCGGGATCCTCGGGCGGGCAGTGCACGCCCACGCCCTCGGACTCGACGATCTCTGTCGCTTCGCCGTGGGGGAGACACATCACGACCGGCAGCCCCATGCCGAGGGCCTCGAAGATCTTCGAGGGGATCACGGTGTGGAAGACGGGCAGGTCGCGCAGGTGCACGAGCGCCAGGTCGCACAGACTCCAGTACCTCGGCATCTCCGACTTGGGCTGCGGGGGCACCATCACGACGTTCGTGAGATTGCGGCGACGCACGTCGCTCACGAGGCGCTCACGCTCCGCGCCGCTGCCCACCAGGAGGAACTTCGCCCGAGGGGCCCGCTGGGCCAGCAGCGCCGCCGCGTCGAGCACGTTGGAGAGGCCGTGAGCCATCCCGTGAGTGCCGATGTAGCCGACCACGAAGTCGTCCTGGGCGAGCTCGAGGGACGCGGCCAGCTCGGCGTCCCGGGGGCGCGGCGTGAACTTCGCCAGCTCCACGCCGTTGATGACGACGTGGATCTTCTCGCGCGGGATCGCGCGGCTCACGAGGTCCTCCTCGAAGGTCTTCGTGAGCGCGATCACGGCGGAGGACTTCCGGTAGAGGAAGAGCTCCATCTCCTCCAGGGCGCGCAGGAGCCCCTCGCTCTTGAGGGCGTCGACGTCGCGGATCGTGGCGGGCCACAGATCGGCCAACTCGAAGACGTAGGGCACGTCGCGCAGCGCGCCGAGCGCCCACCCGGACACGGCGGTGAAGATCTGGGGAGAGCTCGCGACGATCACGTCCGGCTTCCGGTGGAAGAGCCCGGCCACGAAGCTCGACGCCATGTAGGACAGGAAGTCCGCGACTCGCTTGTAGGTGCCCGCGTTGGGCGCGATGTAGGTCTTCAACCGCACGACGCGGATGCCGTCCATGTCCTGCACGTTCACCCAGTCGTTGCGGTAGCCCGGGTAGACCTCGCCCTCGGGGTGGTTCGGCGCGCAGGTCAGGACGGTGACGTCGTGCCCCCAGCGGACCCAGTGCAGGGCCCGCTCGTATACGCGGGAGGAGGCAGCATCGCGCTCCGGTGGGAATCGATCGGACAGGAAGAGGATTCGCATCTCCACGAATGGAAGGCCAATCCGAGCGAGCGGCCATAGTTTCTGGCCCATGAGGGATGTGAGGGCCGCTGCGCCTCGGTTGGGCGCCGCCGACGTACTGATTCTCCTGGTCCTGGTGGGGGCCGTCGCGCCGCTGGGCACGGTGAGGCCGGGAGCGTGGGTCGCCGTCTTGATCGCGTCCCTGGGGGCGTGGCTGCTGGCCACGCGCTCGCCCGCGTCCCCCATGCCTCGAGTGCTGGCTTGGGGACTGGGTCTGTGGGGCGGCGCGCTGGTGCTGTCGCTCGTGCCGCTGCCCTTCTCGCTGCTCGAGGTCCTGTCGCCGGCCGCGGCGGACTTGAGGGCCGCCGGGATCCCCGGGGAGCCCTCGAACCCGGGCTGGACGCCGCTGCACCTCGCCCCCGGGGTCGGGGCGCTGCGGGTGCTTCGATGGGCGGCGATCACCGCCTTCGTGGGCGCGTGCTGCGCGCGGATGGGCTCGCGCGCCTTCCGGAGGGCGTTGCCCCTCGCGGTGGTCGCGTCCATCGGGCTCGGGCTGCTGCTCACGGCGGTCCAGACGGCCCTCGGCGCGCGCGACGTGCTCGGCCTCTTCGCCGTGCGCCAGGACGTCCGTGGGTCGCTGCTCACGCCCCTCGTGAACGAGAACCACTGGGCCGCGCTGCTCGCCCTGGGCGCGCCGGTGGCCCTCATGCTCCCCGCGCGACTGTCGACACGGGTGCGATCCATGGGGGTGGCCGTGGGCCTCATCGCCGCCACGCTGGTCCTCGTGGGGCCGTCTCGGTCGGGCGTGCTGGGGTTGCTCGTGGCGGGCGCGGCGGTGGCCTCCATGACGGCGTCGCGAGGGCGCGGCGCGCTCGGCGGGGTGGCGGCGCTGGTCGCGGTCGGCGTCGGCTGGTTGTTCGTGGGGGGCGAGACGGCCGTGGAGTACGCGGACACCGGGCGGATCGCGGAGCACGCGGACCCCCTGAGCAAGGTCACGGCGCTCCCCGAGGTGTGGTCGCTCGTCACGGAGTACCCCCTTACCGGGGTCGGGGCCGGGGCCTTCGTGGACGCCTTCCCGGCCCACCGGACCGCGAGCCTGGACGACCTGATGGTGCACGCCGAGAACCTGCCGCTGCAGGTCCTCGCGGACCACGGGCTCATCGTCGGGGCCGCCCTGCTGGCGTGCCTCCTGTGGGGGTTGGCGACGTGCGTGAGGCGGGCGAGCGACCCCACCCGGGTGGCAGCGACGGCCGCGCTCGTGGGGCTCACGGTGCACGAGCTGGCCGACTTCGCGACGCAGACGGGCGTCGTGCTGCTCGCGGCAGGGGCGCTGGCGGCCTACGTGCTCACGTCCCGGGCCCCGGTCTCCGGCGCGCGCGGGGCCCACCGGTACGCGGGAGCGACCGTGGCCGCGGTGGTGCTGCTCACGGCCCCGGGGCTGCGGGACCGAGACCTCGAGGCCACCCAGGGGAGGCTGGTCGCCGAGCACCTGGCCGGGGAGAAGACGTGGGACGAGGTCGCGGTCGCCATGCACCGGGCGCGCCCCGCGTCGTTCGTGGCCGCCCAGGAGATCGGCGTCGGCTACGCGCGGACGGGGGACCCCGCGGCGCTGGGCTGGATGGGTCGGGCCCAGTCGCTCGCGCCGCACCACCCCTCCCCGCACCTGTGGACGGCTCGCGTGCTCCGGAGGCTCGGGGCAGGCGACCAGGCGCTGGGCGAGTACCGACGGGTCCTCCAGCGGAACTGGAGGTACCAAGGCCGCGCCGTGGTGGCCGAGGTCGCGCGCAAGTACGACGGCGATCGAGCCCTCGTCCGATTGGCCGGCGTCGAGGACCCGATCCTGGCCGCGCGCATCTCGTGGGAGCTGTTCCAGCTGCGGGACGACCGGGCCTCGGCCGTCGCGGACGTGGCCGACGAGGCCGCTCATCCCTTCGCCGGCCTGGTGGTCGCCCGGGCCCGCATCCTCGGAGGAGCGCCCCGCGAGGGAGCCGAGGTCGCCCGTCGCGCTCTCGCCCACCCGGACGTCACCCCCTGGCTGCGCGCGCGGCTGGTGGAGCACATCGACGAGGCGGCCGCGATGCTCGCCCTCCTGGAGCCCTGAGATGCTGGACCTGCCGAAGACCGCCGCGAAGACCTTGATGAAGGCGTTCCCGTCGGCGCCCGCGCCCGGCGACTTCTCCCTGCAGGAGGTGTTCGACCAGCCCGCCTACCTCACCGCCGATCGGGCGGAGCGGGCCGACATCCAGCTCCGCTCCGCCCGGTTCCGGTACGAGCTCGAGGCGACGATGTCGTGGGTCGAGAAGTGGTTCTCGGACGTGCCCGTCGCCTCGTTCCGCGGGGCCTCGGTGCTGGATCTGGGGTGCTTCACCGGGGGTCGGCTCATCCACTGGAAGGAGCGGTACGGCTTCGGGCGGGTGTGTGGGATCGACATCCGCGAGGTGTACGCCGAGGCGGCCGCGCGGTTCGCCGAGGAGCGGGGCGTCGAGGCCGAGTTCGCGACGGGCTTCGCCGAGGCCCTGCCCTACGAGGACGACTCCTTCGACTTCATCGTGTCGACGGACGTCCTGGAGCACGTGAACGACGTGGCCGCGACCATGGCCGAGTGCTTCCGCGTGCTGAAGCCCGGGGGCCGGCTGCTCGTGGTGTTCCCGCAGTACTTCCAGCCCCTGGAGGCGCACCTCACGTTCACCACAAGGCTGCCCGCGCTGCACTGGCTCTTCTCGGGCCCCACGCTCGCCCGCGCCGTGCACGAGATCCACGCGGAGCGCGGGGAGGCGGCGTCCTGGTACGCGCTCTCGTCCCCGGACCTGCCCGCCACGCGGCGACTCCCCAGCCTCAACGGCATCACGGTGCGTCGATTCCGTCGGATCCTGCGAGCGCACCCCTGGGAGGTCGTGAGCCGGAACCGGGCCCCGATCCTCACGTCCGGCAGGCGGGCCTCGAAGCCCGTCTTTCGAGCGCTGCGGCTCGCGTTCACGATCCCCGCCCGGCTGCCCGTCCTCGAGGAGCTCTTCCTGGACCGGATCAGCTTCGTCCTTCGGAAGCCCTGAGGTTCACCCGAGGCGCTTGAGCAGCTCGGCGTGCTCGTCGGTCAGGGCCCACGCCGACCGGGGCATGTCGGACAGATTCCGTCGCCATCGCCCGAGGTCCGTCGGGCTCACGCCGCGCAGGGCGGCGATCGTGCCCGGTACGTCCGTCACGTCGACGACGATCCCGAGGTCGTGGTCCGTCACCACCGTGGCGTCGTCCTTGCCCGCCTGGCCCACGATGGGCGTGCCGAACCAGCCCGCTTGATAGAGCCGATTCGAGCGCGCCCAACCCCAGTTCTCGTAGGGGCGATCCGGGTCGTGGTGAACCATCCAGCAGAGGTCCACGCCGCCGTACATGGACGGCAGATCGTCGGGCACGCGGTAGCGCCCCCCGAAGGTCACGTTGGGCAGCCCCTCGGCCTCTTCGGCGAGGCCCGCGCAGCCCGCGTAGGGGACGCCCCTCAGCACGATCTCGACGTCCTGGCCCATCTCCTCGGCGAGGCGCTTCAGGCACGCCCACGAGTACTCGCAGCGCAGCATCCCGAACCACCCGATGCGCAGGGGACCGTCGTCGGCGGGGCGGGGCGCGGGCGCGGGCGTGAGCGTCGGGTCGACCTTGTTCTCGATGACCAGCGTCGAGCGCTCCGGGAGCCCCTGCACCCCGACGTAGAAGTTGGAGATGTACGCGGGCGACGTCGCCACGAGCAGGGCGTCGTCCGCGAGGACCATCCGCTCGAGGCGCCGCGCGATCCGGCCGCGTCGGCCCTTCTCCACCAGGATCGCGGTGATGTCCCCCACCTCCGTGGCGAGCGCCGGACGACGACGGAGCCCCGCGATCGAGGCGCGCACCAGGGCGAGCAGATCGACCCCGAAGGTGTACACGGCGTCGCTGCGACGGGCCGCCCGACGGATGATCCGCAGCGCCCGCAGGTACACGCCCCCGCGGCGCACGAACTCCTCGTTCGCGATCACCCCGAGCGACGTCGTCCCCTCCCCGATCACGCCGAGCTGACCCTCCCGCTCGAAGGCCAGCACGCTCACCTCGACCCCCAGCCGCCGCAGCGCCTGCATGCGCTTGCGATGTCGGGGGTGTCCCAGGGTCGGGAGCACGAACGTCACGCGCATCTCAGCCTCCTCATGCGGCCTTCACCAGCTCGAGCGTCGGCTCCTCCACCGCCGCCATGCCCGCGAACCCGCGCGACGTGATCACGATCACGAGCAGCGGCCAGGTCGCGGGCTGCGAGGGGGCCGTCCCCATCGTGTCGAACAGGTAGCTGGGCGCCGTCGCCATCCAGAACAGCCCGATGCTCGGCAGACAGCGCCTCCCCTCGGCGGTGGCGAGGCCGCGCCCGACGCCCCAGAGGATCCAGAGGAACAGCAGGGTCCCGGGGACGCCCGCCGTGAGGCCGTACTCCACCAGCACCGAGTGCGACGTCATGGGCCGCCCGAGCTCGCGCATCACCGAGCGGTCGCCCTGCGTGCCGTAGATCTGGAAGCCGATGCCGAACACCGGCCGCTCGATGTAGCGACGCAGGTAGCTCGCCCAGATGATCTGGCGCGGCTCCTTGCCCTCGTCCATGAGCTCGCCGGTGCCCGCGAGGCGCTCGAACCCCGTGCGGCCGACGCCCGACTGCAGGCCGATCCCCACGAACATGGCGAGCACGATGACGACCAGGCCCACGCGTCGCCGTCGGGCCTCGGACCACGAGTGAGCGGCGTAGCTCACGAGCCCCAGGGACGTCCCCAGCAGGGCCGCCCGCGAGGCGCAGATCACCGAGCAGACGAGGCACAGCAGGAGGACGGGGACGAACCAGCGTCGGGTCCGGCCCGCGTCGAGCGCCGCGAGGCCCATGGCGGCGCCGATCGTGATGCACGCGTGGATGCCCAGGTAGTTGGGGGAGAAGAACAGGCCCTGGTAGCCCGGGCGCTCGGTGTAGCCGACCCCTCGGAAGGCCGACGCCGGCTCCAAGCCCAGCGCGATCACGAGGAGCGACATCCCGAGGCTCAGCACCCCGACGACCACCAGGCCCTTCAACCAGACCGTCCAGAACACCCGCGGCGACTCGAACAGCGACATGGCGAGGCCGATGATGATCACCATCAGGGCCAGCCACCCGGTGTGGAAGAAGGAGTGGAACGGGTCGATCCCCGCGAGCCCGCTGATCCCCGTCCAGACGAAGAACACGAGCACGGGCCCCAGGGCCACCCGCGCGGGCCCCTCCATCAAGCGCTGGTGAGCCCCGGCGAGCAGCAGGGTGGCGACGAACAGCGTGAGCGGCAGGCGGCCGGTGTCGAACAGCCAGAGCTCCTTCGCGAACCACATGCCGCGCACCAGGTTGATGACGTGCAGCCCGAGCACCCCCAGGACGCCGACCTCGACCAGCGGGCGTCGCCCCAGCGACCGGACGATCGGCAGCGCCACGAACCCCGCCACCAGGACCACGCCCAGCGTCATCGGCCGGTACGCGCCCAGGGCGCCGACCCCGACGCCCGCGATCACGAGCGCGGCCGCCAGCGCGGCCCTCACCACCGCCGCCTCCACCCCACGATCAGGAACGCCAACGTCGCGCCCGCAGCGGGCCCGCCCGCGACCTCCGAGCCGCAGTCGCAGGAGCACCCCTCGTCCACGGGCTCCTCGCAGGTCCCGTCCCCCGTGGTCTCCTCGCAGTCGTTGTCGATGCCGTCACAGGCGAGCTCCTCGAGCTCGGGCGACCGGGCAGGATCCTCGTCGTCGCAGTCCCCCCCGCAGGCGGTCGTGCCGTCGCCGTCCCCGTCCTCGTGAGACGGCAGGAGGCGTGAGTCGAAGGCCGCGTCGGCGCCGCTCACGGTGCCCACCGCCACGACCTCCACGAGGCCGCCCACCAGGGGGAAGCTCACGGCGCCGCTCCAGCTGCCGTCGTCGCTCACGGTCGCCTCGGCCGACCGACCCGCCACCTCCAGGCGCACGCCGTCGACCCCCCGGGACGTCCCCGACACCACCAGGGGCGACGTCTTCACGCAGTCCTCGGGGTCCGGGGAGTTGATCTCCACCGCGGCCCCGAGCCCGTCGAAGAGGCGCGCGTCGCCGTCGCCGGTGGACACCAGCAGCTCCAGGTCCCCGTCGTCGTCCACGTCCGCGGCGCCCAGGTTCACGACCTCGGAGTCGACGAACACCGACCACTCCACGTCGCCGTCGAGACTCACGGCGGCCAGCGTCCCGTCCCGCGCGCCCACGACCAACTCGTCCTCGTCGTCGCCGTCGACGTCGAGGGTCACGAGGGCCGAGAGGGGGGAGTCCGCCACCGTCACGGGGAATCCGGGTCGCCGGGAACCGTCCGCCGCGGCCCGCAGGTCGACGCTCCCCTCCGCCGAGATCCAGGCCACGTCGTCCCCGACGATCGCCAGCGCCTGCTCCACGTCGGGCGGATCCGGCAGGTCGGTCACCGGGCCCCACACCCGCTCCAGCGCGGGCCACACGCGGTACGCGGACAGCTCGCGGCGGTTGGCCTGCAGGCTCATGGCGCCGATCAGCTCCGGGACGCCGTCGTCGTCGAGATCCGTCCAGGCGCCCCTCACGAGGAAGTCCGACGTCTGGAGCTCCTCCACCGGGGCGGCCTCTCCGAGCTCCCAGATGGACACGTGGCGCTCGGACACGCGCACGAGATCGAGCTCTCCGTCGGGGCCTTCGTCGCCCACGAGATCCACCGCCAGCGGGGGCACGTGAAACGCCCGACGCGAGGCGATCGGCGCGCGATGGAGGACGGCTCCGGAGGCGCCGTCGAGCACCACCGACAGGGAGTCGAACCCGCGACGCAGGTCGATCACGAGGTCGCGCACGCCGTCGCCGTCGAAGTCCGCGGTGGTGGTCGCGTAGGGGTTGGGGACGTCGAAGCCGGTGACGGCCGAGGTCCAGGTCCACACGAAGGCGCCGTCGCTGCTCACGCGCCTCACGCTCACGGTGCCCACCGCCTCGTTGTCGAAGTACACGATCGGGTCCGCCGCGCCGTCGTCGTCGAGGTCGTCGACCAGCAGCACCCCGTCGCCGATCCACAGGTCCGCGTCGTCGCGATCGACGGGCGCCTCGACCGTCGAGTACACCCGGCCGTCCACCAGCGGCACCACGCCGTCGCCCAGGTCCGCGGCCAACCACCGGGCGGGGCGGTTGGACTCGAGGGGGAACGGCGTGGCCTCCGCCAAGGCCACGTGCAGGCGGGCACGGGCGAAGTCCTCGACGATGGCGAGCGTGTCCGTGGCCTCGTCGAAGGCCGCGACGACCTCGTTGCTCCGCACGGTGACGGAGCCGTCGATCGAGCCGTCCAGGGCCACCGCGCTCAGGCCGAGGATCGTCCACAGCAGGACGGTGTCCCCGCGGCTGCGCACGACGCGGGGGGGGAACCGGGTCCCGTCGTACTGCTCGGGGTTCCGCACGCCGCCGGAGCCGGGGAGGGTCCACGCCTCCTCGAAGGCGCAGTCCGGGTCGCAGAGCAGCTCCCAGCCGTACACCGAGCCGCCGGCGAACACGTCGTCGACGGTCGACTGCGTGACCAGCTCGTCGATCCCGTCGCCGTCCAGGTCCGTGACGCCCAGGCCGTAGTGGTCCTCGAGGGACGCGCGCAGGGTCCCGTCCGCGGGGTCGTAGAGGCCGACGGTGAACCCGCCCGCGTGCTCGAGGCCGTCGTCCGCGGGGCTCCCGTCGAGGGCCGTCTCCCCGGTGCCGGCGTCGAACAGGGTGACGACCAGGTGGCCGTCGAGGTCCGCGCTGCGCAGGGGGACGGTCGCCTCGGCCGTGTGATCGAAGTACCACCGCGCGAGCTCGCCGCCCGCCAACGCCGCCCCCACGTCGAGCACGCCGAAGCCCCGGTCCCAGGTGGCGAGGTCGTTCACGATGAGCAGCTCTTCGAGGCCGTCGCCGTCCACGTCGCGGACCGACGGCGTCGGGAAGGCGCGACCGGCCCAGACGTCCGTGAGCAGGCCCACCTCGCAGAGACACACGGTGCCGTCGACGGGGTCGCAGAACGCGTCGGGGTCGGCCGCGGAGCACGCCCGGATCACGTCGAGGTCGGTGCTCATGGGCACCACGACCTCCACGCCCGCGTCGACCAGCACGTCGGCGGCGACCAGCTCGGTGAGGCCGAGGTACGCGCCCGAGAGCGGCACGGAGGTGGCGCGCGGCACGGCGTCGGCCGTCGAGAGATCCACGAGGTGTACGTCCGCGGCTCCGTAGGTCCAGCCCGAGAAGACGAGCTCGTCCACCCCGTCGTCGTCGAAGTCGCGCAGGACGACCTCGCGGGGGTCGACCCCGGAGGCGAGGGGGAGGTCCGGGGTGCTCCAGAGCAGCGCGCCGGTGCGCAGGTCGAGGAGGTGCATGCCGCCGCCCACGCCGGCGTCCGCGATCAGCAGCTGATCCCGCCCCGAGCCGAGCAGGTCGACGACGCCGACCACGTGGGTGGCGCCGACCGTCGGGCTCGCCCACACGACGTCGCCGTCCCCCGACCAGGCGACGATCCGGCCGCGGCTCGGCACGACGTACTCCAGGGGGCCGCCGTCCACGTCGGCGAGAGTCCCCGCCGCCGAGCGGACCTCCGGGGAGGCGATCGCGAAGACCTGCCCCGGGCGGCTGCCGACGTCCGCCGACATGGCGCCCCGACCCCGGGCGTGCCCCGATCCCCACGCGTCGCCCCCCGCGCGCGACCACTCGGACGCCGAGGCCGTGCCCGGGCCCAGCAGGGCGAGCAGGAGGAGGAGACGGGGGTTCACTCCTAGGCCCGGCGGCGCTTCGGCGGCTCCGCCTCTTCGTCGGTCCCGTAGCCGTACCCGTACCCGTATCCGTAGCCGTACCCGTAGCCGTAGCCGTACTCGTACCCGCGGCTGGACGAGCTGAGGTCGTTGCAGACGAGGCCCACGAGGTCCGCGTCCACGCTCTCGAGGGTGCGCAGGGCGGCGCGCAGGCGACGGCGCTCGGTCTGGCCCACGCGGACCACCAGGAGGGTCCCGTCGACCTTCTGGGCGAGGATGCTCGCGTCGGTGACGGCGAGGATCGGGGGCGAGTCGAGCAGCACGTAGTCGTACATCTCCGAGAGGCGGTCGAGCACGGCGGCGAAGGCGGCGCTGTCGAGCAGCTCGGCGGGGTTGTGCGGGGGCGTGCCGCAGCGGACGAGGTGCAGGCCCTCGATCTCGCTCTTCACGATGACGTCCCGAAGCTCGCGGTCGCCGATGAGGACGTGGGAGAGCCCGGGGCCCGCGTCCACGCCGAACGCGCGGTGGATGCGCGGCCGACGCATGTCGGTGTCCACCACCAGCACGCGGTTGCCCGCCAGCGCCATGGTCGCGCCGAGGTTCGCGCACAGCGTCGTCTTGCCTTCCCCGGGGCTGCCCGACGTCACGAGCAGGCGCCGCAGCGGGCGCGTCTTGCCCGCGAAGAGCAGGTTGGTTCGGATCGACCGGAGACATTCGGCGGCGGCGGACTTCTGAGCCCGCCCCGCGAACACCTCGTGGGTGCCCGTCATGGCCACGGAGGGCACGATGCCGATCGGCTGGAGGCCGAAGAGCTGTTCGATGTCCTGCGGGCTCTTGAGCCGGGAGTCGACGGCCTCGCACACGATGGTCGTGCCCAGGGATCCTGCGCCCGCGAGCAGCGCGATCATGAGCGCCGCCAGCAGCACCCGCGGGTGTGACGGGTTCTCCGGGACCTGCGGCTCGTGGAGGATGTTGATGTTCGAGGCGTCGATGTTCTGGGAGAGCTCCGTCTCCTTCGCGCGACGCAGCACCTGCTCGTAGAGCTTCGCGTTCGTGTCCGCGACCCGTCGACGGCGGTTGTACTCGACCTCCAAGGCCCCCAGCTCGGTGGCCCGACGGCTCTGCGACACGAGCCGATCCTTGAGGAGCTGCTCCTCCTGCACGATCTCCGCGTGCTTCGACTCGATGCCCGCGACCACGCGGGCGACCTCGGTGTCCAGGCGCCCCCACAGGAGGTGCAGCTCGTCCGTGTCGGAGCGACGCTCGGGGAACTTGTCGCCGTATCGCTTCGCGTCGCGCGCGACCTTCCGCTCCAGCTCGATGATCGCGAGCTTCAGCGACCGCACCATCGTGTCCTCGGCCACGATCGGGTGGTCGGACAGGGCGCGACCGTCCTCCGTCCAGCGCCCGAGCCCCTCGGCCTGCGCCTGGGACGCCGTCCGCGCGCGCTCGGCCACGGCCACGGCGGTGGTGAGCTCGGCGGCCTCCTCGGCGATGCTGTTGCGCCACTCGCTGATCGAGATCGACTGCAGACCCTCGGCCGCCCGGAAGCTCTGGAGCGCCTGCTCGCTCTCCTCGAGCTGGGACCGCTGGGACTCGACCTGGCCGTGCAGCCACGTGGATGCGTCGCGCGTGAGATCCATGCGGAGCGCCTGGGAGTGGTCCTTGTAGGCCTGCGCGAGGCCCCCGGCGAGCTGGGCCGACAGCTCGGGGTCGCGCGACGTGACGGTCAGCTCGAGGATCGTGCTCTGGGGCGAGCGAGTGAGCGTCGTGGCCTCGAGGAGGGCGCCGACCGCGCGGGTGCGCAGGACCTTGGGAGCGGGGGCGGGCTCGGAGGTGTCGAGCTCCCCGCTCCAAGCCGGGTCGTCGGCCAGCTTCCACCGGTCGACGACGATGCCCGCGACGGTCTCACCGCCGAGGATGTCTTCCTGGGTGTTGTAGTACTGCTCGAGGGCGGCGCGGCTGTAGATCGGGACGTCCTGCTGGATGTCCTTCACCTGGTCGAGGACCCGCGGCACCCGGGGGTGGATCAGGATCTCGACCTGCGCGGAGTAGAGGCGCGGCTGCAGCGACAGCACGGCGACGCCGCCCACGACGATGGCCACGGCGGCGAGGAGCGCCCACCAGCGGTACCGCACCAACGAGGCGACGGCCCGGTGGAGCAGGTCGATCGGCGTGACGCCGGCGGTGGCGGAGGACGCGGACCCCGCAACAGGAGGCCTCGGCAAGGGCTGTGGACCGGGAATGGGCAACTCCAAATCGGGAGGTCGCGAGCACCCCTTGCTCGCCCCGAATTGAAGCTAGGACCGGTCCGTTCGCGCCGGCACGTCGAAAGCTACGCGTTCCGCAGGATCGCCATCAACGGGTCGACCCGCAGGTCGGCGGGGTCGCCTTCGACGCCCGCGTCGTGCAGGAGCGCGCGGTAGATGTGCTCCGGCTTGATGATCTCGCCCGCGGGGTCGGGGAGCCCCGTCGCCAGGTCGCAGCCGTACGGGGACATGCCCACGTCGCTCGACTTGCCGACGATCGTGCCCCCCCGGATGCGGCCGCCGGCCACGAAGCACGACGACGTCAGGGAGTGGTCCCGGCCCGTGTTGGCGTTCAGCATCGCGGTCCGACCGAACTCGCTGAACCCGACGATCGTGGTGTGGTCGAGCCACGTGTCGCCCGTGTCGCGGTACTCGCGCGACTGCAGATCCTCGATCATCCGCGCCACCACGTTGAACCCGCGCTCCTGCCCGGGCCCGTGGTCCGTCGTCCACTCGTCGTAGTGGGCGTCGAGGCCCGCCGCGACCTGAATCGACACCGACCGGCTCACGCCGCTGGTGAGCGCCGTGACCGCCATCGCTCCCTGGGCCTCCGGCGTCCGGAGCGCGGCGCTCCCGCTCGCCGCGATGCCGTAGTGCTGCCTCAGCGCGGCCATCGCCTCCGTGTTCGCCTGGAAGTCGAACAGCACGTCCACCCCGCTGGTGACCATCGCCTCGACCTGGAGCCGCGACTCCTCCGCCGCCTGGTACACGGCCGAGCGACGGTTGCGGTCGCACGCGGCCGCGTCGCGCAGCATCTGGTCGATCTGCCGAAGCTCCATGTCGCCCAGGGCGGTCTCGTCGGCCCGAAGCGCGCGCAGCAGGTCGGGGACGCTGTTCACCGCCAGCCCCGTCGCGTAGGTCGGGTTGTCGACGTTGTACGTCTCGACCCTCACCGACAGGTTCGGGATCAGCTCGTTCTCTCCGAAGAGCCCGGCCATCCAGGTGGCGCCCGAGGAGCCGCGCGCCAGCAGCCCGGACGGCGGCTTGCCCGTGATGAACCGACGACGGCCGGCCTCGTGGGTCAGCGTCTCCATCGACATCCCGCGCACCACGGCCACGTGCTGGAAGTGGTTGCGCAGGTCGCCGATGTAGGGCCCGAACCAGACGTCGTTCCCCATGTCCACGAGGGAGCCGTCGTTGGTCTCGTCGTCCAACAGGTCGTACGCGGGCTGGATGCGGGTGTCGGTCACGACCTCGTCGTTGAACGCGATCGGATCCCGCGGATCGAGGGACAGCAGCGTGTCCCAGCCCCCGCTGAAGTAGCAGAAGATGTAGTAGTGGTCCGAGCCGGGGCCGTCCGCGCGCGCCAGTCGCGTCGCCGGGCCGAGGCCGCCGAAAGCAGCCAGGCCGCCCACGGCCGCCGCCCCACCCAGGAAGTGCCGACGGTTGAGGTCGAGCTTGGTCATCGTCGTCTCCTAGTACGTGTAGAAGTCGGGGTGGGTGATGAGGCCGACGCACACCGCGCGCCAGCCCGCGATCGGGTCGTTCGACACGTGCGTGGTGCTCTCGAACAGCCAGCGCCACGTGTTCAGTTGCTCCGATCCCGCCTCGTGGGTGCGCCCGTGGTACCGAAGCAGCAGGGCGACCAGGTTCGCGTCGACCCCGTCGGGGTTGCTCTCCACCGTGTCCGTCTCGGCCACGTGCGTCAGCAGCGTCCGGGCCTCCTGGGCCCGCTGCGGATCCACCGTGGCGAGCTCGCTGCACACCGAATTCGCGGCGTCGCCCAGGAACTTCTGGAACAGCAGCGACGGGGCCAGGTCCTCCGCCGTGCGGTCCTGGTAGTCGGGCTTGCCCAGCGTGGCGGACAGGGCTTCGAACTGGTTGACCGTCCCCACCCGCCAGTACAGCCCGCCGGTGACCTGCTGGATCGTCGTGTCGAGCTGGTCGATGTCCATCCGACGGCGGTCGCGCTCCCCCGGCTCGGGCGGAGGCACGAGGTCCGAGGGGTCGCCCTCGCTCATGCCCACGTCCACCGGCTCGGCCACGGGCGCCACCACGACGGGCTCGGGCTCCTCGGTCGCGCAGCCGACGAAGGCCAGCACCGCCACGAGCATCAGGAAGGAACGCAAGCGCCCCCAAGGCGCGCGCAGCGGAGCGAAGCGAAGCGGAGACCGGTGAAGGCGGACCGGGGCCCCCGGCGAGAAACGGCCGAGCGGAGCGAGCGTCGTTTGTCGAGAGGGGTGAAGCATCATCGGACCCTCCGGTAGGCGTCGCTCATCACGACGGACTTCACGACCTCGCGCCAGCTGTAGTCGGACCCGGCGAAGCCCACCGCGACGTCCTCGATCCAGCCCGCCTCCTCCTGGAGCAGCTCGCGCCCGATGAGGAACTCGGCGGCGGTCTCGGCCGTGCACGCGGGCAGGCGGCCGTCGATCACGCCGTCCTGGACGAGCGCCTCGGGGCCCGCCTCCACGTTCGGCTTGTGGGGTTCGCGGCGGAACTTGTACGCGTCGAGCATCCCCAGGAACGGGTCCTCCTCGGCGCCCAGCGAGGTCGTCGAGTAGTAGCGACGGCAGTCGTCGCCGCAGCCGATGCCGTACATCGCGCAGTCGAGGCAGTCCTGGCGCTCGGCGGGGAACCGCTCCGCGTCCAGGAAGCCCCCGCTGTTCTCCGGCCAGCGACCCCAGTGGGCCCCGCTCGGCTCGAGGATCGCGTGGCAGTAGTCGCACCCGTCGCGCACCTGCAGATCGAGCGACGGCGTCTGATCCGACTCGTTCGGGAGGCCGCCCGCGGGGGCGTTGAAGGGGCTGCAGATGAAGGTGCCGTAGAAGCGCGCGGCCCGGGCCCGCCGGGTCTGGAACCGCATGAGGAAGGCGGGGTCGGTGAAGATCCCGGAGTGGTTCGCGGGGAGCTCGATCTCCACCCACGTGTCGTAGTCCGTGTACTGCAGATCCGGCAGCTCGGTGGTGTCGAGCGGCTCCGGGATGAGACGCACGTTCGCGAAGATCCCCGTCTGGTACCTCCAGTAGTGTACGAGCGGGCCGTTCACCCACGCGCGCTGGTCGGTCATCAGGTCCAGGTACGACGCGTCGTCGCGGATGTTCGCCGCCACCCGCATCTCGAGGGCCTGGGCGAACGAGTCCATGAGCGGGTTGCGCGAGCCGTAGCGGCACCACGCCATGCCCGGCCCGCAGCCGCAGCCGACGTCGGTCAGGCCGTCCCGCGTGGCGCACTGCGTGCCCGTGGGCGACACCTCCTGGGGCTGCGCGTCGAAGGCGCAGACGTGCAGCGTGAGGCTCGGGTTCCAGTACGGGTTCACCTCCACCCAGCCCTCGCGCAGGGTGCCGTCCTCCTGCGCGTACCGGACGGGGGTGCCGAACGCGTCGAACTCGGCGGGCTGGTCGAGGCAGGGGACGTCGTCGCCGCGGTAGCGGACCGCGGGCTGGGTGCGCCAGTAGACGTACTCCCCGCCGTCGATGCGGCTGCGACGGATGCCCACCGACGCGTTGAACAGGTTGACGTTGCGGATGTTGTTCCAGAGGAGGTCCCGGTGGTAGCGGACCGCGCGCGCCACGAACTCTTCGGACCCGAGCCACTCGTCGATCATCGCCTCCGGCACCTCGCCCTCGGCCGTCACCGCGGCGTACTCGTCCATCGTCGGGACCGTGCCCCGGATGTCGAGGCTCAACGCCCGCAGGAGGCGCGTGGGCTCCATGGCGAGGTCGTCGTCCGGGGGACAGACCGCCTCGACGGTCTCGCCGTCCGCGAACGCGGGCGACGTCGCCATCGCGACGAGCACCAGACAGAGCAGGAGGTTCTTCATCACGAGATCACTCCACCGGGAAGCCGCCGGCGGCCCAGGCTCGAACGAGCTGGATCTCCGACAGGGTCAGGGGATCGCGGGGAGGCAGCGGCATGCGCGCCTCCTCGAGGTTGTAGAGGATGAGGTCCAGGTCGGCCTGCCACGCGGCGGGCGTGTCGAGGGGCCGCGAGACCCCCGCGTCCGTGTGGCACTCGGCGCACTGATCGTGGAACAGCGGCTCGATCTCGCCGCCCCAGGTGGGCGGGATGAACTCGCCCACGCTGAAGAGGAGCGACGCCTGCACGGGGTCCAGCAGGTCGTCGTAGGAGACGACGAACTCCAGGGACTGAGGCCCGTCGACCAGCTCGAGCGGGTCCAGCAGCAGCGACCAGTCGTCCAGCTCCACCGCCTCGCCGTTGAGCGTCGCGCTCACCCCCGCGACGTGCAGGGGCGCCGTGGGCAGCAGGTGCAGGACCGCGATGTCGGCCAGCTGGTCGCCGCCCCGCAGCCCCAGGAAGCCGAGGGGCCGATCGGCCGAGACGCGCTCGACGCCCACGTCCGTGAGCACCAGCAGCCGCCCCATGGGGTCGATGCCCGCGATCTCCCCCTCGGGCGCGCCCACGACGGCATGGAAGCCCTCGCCCTGGGCCACCAGCAGCGTGTCCGTGACGATGTAGACCTCGCTGTCGTCCGGCCGCCCGTACAGCCCGGTGACCGGCGCGGTGCTCACCAGCTCCTGCCAGGTCTCGTCGCCCGAGCGCCGGTGGAAGCCCTCGCCCGCCGCCCAGAGCCGACCGGCGGCGTCCGACACGAGGTGATCGACGCGCCCCGGGCCGTCCACCACGGGGAGCGCGGTGAGGGCGTCCCCCTCGGCGGTGATGCTGTAGAAGTCCTCGCCCGCCGCGACCCACAGCGACGGCACGCCGCCCACCGTGGGCCCCCAGGCCAGCTTCGCGCCCGCGGTCTCCAGGTCGCCCACGGCGATGTCGTGCAGCAGCCCGTCCCGGTGGAGCTTCAGCCCCTCGGCGGAGGCGAGCCACAGATCGAGGTCGTCGCCCCGGGGCACGGCGAGCATGGCGGTCACCACCTCGTCCGCGAGCAGGTCGCTCAAGGGGGACGCCCGCAGGGAGCCGTCGTCGAGGACGAAGAGGCCGTCCTCGCCGGAGATGACCGCGGTCGTCTCGTCCAGCCCGGCGACGGCGGAGGGCGTCATCCCGTCGTCGCTCACGAGCAGGGGCACCCCCACGAGCGGGTCCAGGACGTGCAGGTCGCCCTCGAACCCCACGAGCAGCCCGTGGGAAGGCAGCGAGGCGGCGAAGTCGTGGGGCCCCTCGGCCACCCGCTCGACCGTGGCGTCCACGTCCCCCCAGGACGCGACGAGGACGGAGAGCGGCTCCTCGGTCCCCGGCGGCTCCTCCTCGCACCCCGACGCGATCAGCGAAGACGCAGCGAGGACGACGACGAAGGCGGACCGAAGAGACAACTCGAACTCCGAGACATGATTCCGGGGCGATTCCAGACCCGTTCAATCGAGCAATGTAGCGGGTCCCCGGCCGTCGAGGATCAACTTCGATCCCGCGGGGGCCGTTTTGGTTGACGCGCGCACACGTGAGGGTCGAAAGTCGCGACCAGACGGATTTCGAGGATTTCGATGTTTCGACTTCACGCATGCCTGGGCCTCGCGGCTCTGATCGCCCTCGTGGGCTGCCCCGCGGACGACGAACCCCTCCCCGTGGACGACGACGACGCCGCGCTGGACGACGACGACGCCGTGGTCGACGACGACGACGCCGTGCAGGTGGAGGACTGCGACCCCGCCCTGGCGTTCGACGTCGCGGAGCTGCACGCGGTCTCCGACGCCCCGGACCACGTCGACCTCATCACCCTCCTGCAGCACGCCAGCGGCGGCGACGGCGAGTACCGCTTCACGCTGCAGACCGACGCCTCCGGGGCCGTCCTGAACGAGCTGACCGGCGCCTACCTCCCCGGCGAGGGCCTCGGGGTCACCGACGTGGTCGAGCTCACGGACACCACCTGCGAGGGCAGCGCGACGATCTCGATCCACGTCGTCCCGGGCCTCACGGTGGCGCCCCTGGACGTCGAGGCGACGCCCGGGACCAGCTTCCAGTTCTCGGTCACCGGCGGCTCGGGGTCGTTCCACTGCGAGGTCGCCGACGCCGAGTCGGGCGGCGTGAACGACACGTGCGCCTACTCCGCGGGCGGGGGCGAGGGGGTGGACACGATCCGCATCGTCGACGACCGCACCGGACAGACGCGCGTCGCCACGATCGTCGTGATGGCGGACGCCGCGCTGGTCCCCGACCCCGCCTTCGTGGCCATGCCCCTGGGCGGCACGTACGACATGCGCATCCTCGGGGGCAGCGGGTGGTTCGACCTCACCCCCGACGTCCAGGGCGTCGCGTCCTACGCGGACGGGGTCTTCTCCGCGGACGCGCCCGGCCGGGTCGAGTACGCGGTGGCGGACCAGTTCACGGGCGACACCACGGCCGTCACCGTGGAGGTCCTGCCCTCCCTGAGCGCGTCGTTCACCCGCGCCGGCGACGGGTTCATCTACGGCCGCGTCGAGTCCCCCGGCGACCTGAACGGCGACGGCTTCCCCGACGCCATCGTCTCCACGCCCGAGGCGGATCTCACCGCCTACAACAGCGGCGCCGTGTTCATCCACGCGGGCACCGCCGACGGCCTGGACCCCGTCCCGGCGCGCGAGTTCACGGGCGAGGTGTGGGAAGAGGAGATGGGCTGGGACTTCGCCACCGGCGACTTCGACCAGGACGGCCTGACCGACCTCGCGATCGGCTCACGTCGCCGCCACGAGGGCGCCGGCGACAACGGCGCGGTCCTGATCTTCCTCGGCATCCAGGGCGGCTTCTTCGAGCCCGCGCCCAGCACCGTCCTGGCGGGGGAGCGGTCCTTCGACTACTTCGGCCGCTCCGTCGGCGCCTGCGACTTCAACGGCGACGGGCTGCTCGACCTCGCCGTGGGCGCGAGCTCGGACGAGGACAACACCGCCCAGTCCGTCACCGGCTCCCAGGGCGGGATCCACGTCTTCCTGGGCACGGCGAACGGCTTCGCGCCCCAGGCCGACATGATCGTGTGGGGCGTGGAGCCCGACGGCGTCGGCGGCTGGATGAACGACGGCGGCCAGCAGCTGGGCCTCAACCTCGAGGTCGGCGACGTCACCGGCGACGGCCTGTGCGACCTCATCGCGGGCTCCTGGGAGTACGACCTGGCGGGCCGGCCCACGAACCAGGGCATCGTGACCGTGCACCCGGGCGTGGCGGCGGACGAGAACACCAACGGCGGGGTGTGGCCCCAGCCCGCGGCCGCGATCACGCCCACCCAGACCAACCAGTCCGGGCCCCAGCTGGGCCGCTCCATCGCCGTGGGCGACGTGAACAACGACGGCGCCGACGACCTCGTCCTCGGCTGCATGTACTTCCGCGACGCGAACCAGAGCAGCCTGCGCCACGGCGGGGTGGCCGTCTTCGAGTCCTACGACTGGGCCGCGAACCCGCGCACGGACTTCGTCGACTTCGAGACCGAGTCGGACTGGTTGGTGACCGGCGACAACAGCTACGACTACTTCGGCCACGGCCTCGCGATCGCGGACACGGACGGCGACGGAAACAACGAGCTGTTCGTCGGCTCCATGCAGGACGAGGTCTCCGGCGGGCTCTCCGCGACCGGAGCCTTGAACGTGTACACGGGGGCGGCGAACGCCTACCCCTCGACCCCCGCCCCGCTGAAGCTCGGGGGCTTCGGGCAGTACGACTGGTTCGGGGGCCGCGTCGCGACCTACCCGGACGTGGACGGCGACGGGATCCAGGAGATCCTCGCGCGCTCGTTCCGCGACGACTTCCACGGCCCCCGCGTGGGCGCCACGTACCTGATCGGGTCGTCCGTGCTCGCGGAGCCCGCGTCCTGGGATCGGATGGAGCAGCCGGGCATGCCCGCCGGGCAGTTCTTCGGGCGCGCCCTGGAGGTGGTCCCGGACGTCAACGGCGACGGCTGGGACGACCTGCTGGTGGGCGTCCCGCGCGCCGACTTCGTGGAGAACGATCGCTACAACAGCGGCACGGTGCGCCTGCACTTCGGGAGCGCGGCGGGCTTCCCCGTGGACCACGACATCGAGTTGAAGGACTTCACGGGCTACGGCAACGACGACCAGCTGGGGTGGGACGTCTCCACCGCGGGGGACTTCAACGGCGACGGCATCCACGACATCGCCGTGGTCGCGCGCTACGACGACCGCCCCAGCAGCATGAGCGCCTACGAGGGCGGCTGCGGCTCCTCCTACCGCTCGAACGTGGGCGCGGTGTACGTCTTCCTGGGCGACGGGGAGGGCTTCGCCGAGGGCGAGCCGGACTTCGTGTACTGGGGCCCGGACCTCTACGACACGTTCGACGGCGTGGACGGCGGCTTCGACTGGAACGGCGACGGGTACGACGACCTGATCATCGGCGGCCCGTCCTGGGACCGGACGGGCAAGGCCAACGTCGGCGGCTTCGCGATCATCGAGGGCCGCGCGAAGGAGGGCACCGCCCCCAACGCCATCTGCACCCCGCTCTACGAGTTCCGCGGCGAGGAGGCCAACGCCCAGGTCGGACGCGCGGTGACGGGCCTCGGGGATCTCGACGGCGACGGCTGCGACGAGGTCGCCGTGGGCGCGTACCTCGAGGATCAGGGCGTGACCAACCAGGGCACCGTCCGCGTGGTCTACGGCATGGGCGGCCCCGGCTGCCGCACCGTGGTCGAGGCGTCGACGTACGGCTCCTACGACGGCAACGCCTACATGGGCTACTCGATCGACGGCGGCCACGACGTGGACGGCGACCTCGTCCCCGACCTCGTGGTCGGCGGCTACAACCTGTCCTCCAACGGCAACGGCGGGGTCGGCGCGGCGTGGGTGGTCCCCGGCGCGTGGCTGAACCAGACGCCCCCCGAGGCCGTGTTCGACGACCAGCCCCCCACCACGGTGTATCCGATCGTGAACCTGCCCGGCCGCTGGCGCATCGAGGGCGAGGTCCCCGTGGAGTACTTCGGGCGCAGCGTGGCGATGGTCCCCGGGCTCGACGGCAACCGCGCGGGCATCGCCGTAGGCAGCCCTCACGGGGCGCGCACCGGGGTGCCGGACAGCGGCGGCG
>Ga0209992_10001143_pt1 | contig 29912 bp, 40 predicted proteins | sample 2SBtaG_2_FD_182564 | JGI IMG/M metagenome (GOLD analysis project Ga0209992, IMG submission 182564) | Deep subsurface microbial communities from Kolumbo volcano to uncover new lineages of life (NeLLi) - 2SBTROV12_ACTIVE470 metaG (SPAdes)... | ecosystem: Environmental > Aquatic > Marine >... | reverse complement strand
CTGGTGAAAAAATTGAAAAAGATTTTGACCCATCAATTGGCTGTTCAATCAAGTGGAAAGAAAATTAAACAAAACTATCTGTAAAGTAGACAATAAACAGGGGGTAAAATACCCTAAAAACCAAATCCTAACAATGCAACGAAGCCTGCTATTGTTCCAAAAAAGTGTCAAATCTGATGCTACATTCAAAGTCTACAAGCAATACCTAGACCACTTTATGAAATGGTCAGGCTATCCCAAGGGAAAATATGATGAACTCTCAAGGATAGACAAAGACAAGATTCAGAGAATGATTGAAGACTATATCATGACAGAAACCTCAGATCCTACAAAGTCTCCAAATTCAGGAGGGGTACGAGTCTTTGCACTAAAGGCATTCTTTGAGATAAATGACTATGAGTTAAAGTGGAAAAAGATTCTAAGGCTCTTGCCAAAAAAAGTGAAAAGAACTGGTAGACTTGCATATACTACACGAGACATTCAAGAGATGCTCAGTGTTGCAAAGAACATACGAACTAGAGCACTGATTTTGTTTCTATCTTCAACTGGAGTTAGAGTAGGTGCAATCATTGAACTAAAAATGAAACACCTCAAAGATGTGCCACTAGGTTGCAAAGCATTTTGTATCTATGAAGGTAGTGTAGAAGAATACTGGACTTTTTGTACTCCAGAATGCTCTGAAGAGTTGAAGAAATACCACGCAAAACGAAAACAAGATGGTGAGGTATTCACACCAGATACTCCAGTGTTTTTGGCTCAAAATCATAATGGTACTGAACTCTTACCTATGAGTCAGTTTGCAGTATACACATCCATAAGAAGAACTCTGATTCAAGCAGGAAAAAGGGATTCAAAGAATACTACCTATCGGCGACATGAGAAAATGACTCTACATGCGTTTCGAAAAAGATTTCTAACAATTCTCAAAAATACGCCAAATATCAAAATGGCAACTGCTGAAAGGTTGGTAGGACATCTCACATACAAAGATGAAGAGAATCGAGCTGTAATGACAGATTCATCCTATTTCGTACCTGTGTTAGAGGAATTATTTGACCAGTACAAACTGGCAATTCAAAATCTGACAATAGATGATATGGTAAGAGTCAAAGTAAAGGAAACAGAACTGGAAGGCAGGACAAAGATAATCTCAGAGCAAGAGAAAAAAGCACATAGTATGCAAAACAGGCTATTTTTGCTCTTGCTAAGTCAACTGAGAAAGAATTCAGATGAAATTCCAGAAGGATTCACACAAGCAGATATTGATGAGTTGAAGTATGAATTAGACAGTATTTCTGCCTAATTCTTCACTTTTTTTGTTATTTTTTAGAGATTCAGAATTATGTATGTCTTGTTTTATATCAAATATAATGTCTGGAAATACTGCTTCAGGACAAAAGTGTTCACATTGTGGAAAAAATTCTCTAGTAAATGATGATGATACAGGAGAAAAATTTTGTTCAAAATGCGGATTTGTAATTACTGAAAAAGCACAAGAATTAGAACGTGAAATAATACCCCAAAATGAATCCAACATTGGATCTTCAACTATTAACCCATCAAACAAAGATGCATCTGGAAAACCTCTATCATCAAATGAAAAAGAATCTATTAAAAAATTAAGAGTGTTAGATAATAGAACAAATTCTTCAGCAGAAAAAAATTTCAAAAAAGCAGAAAATGAAATGAGTAAATTAAAAAACAAACTTGGACTATCAAATAGTGTTATTGAAAAAGCTATACGGATGTATCAGAAAATCATCAATAGAAAACTCACAAAAGGTTACTCAATCAACGGTCATGTAGGAGCATGTATTTATGCCTCTTGTAAAATTACAGAAATACCAAGAACTATTGATAGTATAGCCAATAGTTTAGACATTAAAAAAATAGAAATCAGAAGATCCTACAAAATGATTTGGAAAGAATTAGAATTAGAAATTCCATTAGTGGATCCAGTAAAATATGTGGCTAAAATAGCAAGTATTGCAGGGTTTAATGAAAAAACAAAACGAGAGGCAATTAGAATAATTGAACAAGTAAAGAAGACAAATCTGAACGTAGGCAAAGAACCATTTGGAATTGTAGCAAGTGCATTGTATTTAGCAGGACTCAATACAAAAGAATCAAAAAGTCAAACAATCATAGCAAAAGCATCAGGGGTTACAGAAGTAACAATTAGAAATAGATGCAAAGACATCATAAAAATCATAGATTGGTAAAATTAAATCTCAGTTTAATCTATCGTAAATATCTTGAACAGATTTTCTATTTGCAAGCATATCTGTAATTTCTGAAATAGATGATTTCATTAATAAATGAAGTTCTTTGTCATTGTTAATAATTAAAAATAATTTATGGACATTTTCTAATAGTCTTTTACCAAATTCTTTTATAATTTGTTTTTTATCATCTACACTTTGTTCTGGAGATTCTTTATCAAACTTGAGACAATTTTGCATGTAGAGATTTACAAATGCACTAGGACTAGTTCCAGCATGTAGTAAATTAAAAAATAACAAAAAAGTAAAACGCTCTGTAATTTTATCATCGATTTCTTGGTTTAAGCTTTTATACGTTGTAGATTTACCCCAACTTTTAGTTGTAGAAATTTCTTGTACATCTATCTGCTTATATTTTCTAGAAATTTTTACTTCAATCATTCCCATAGGGATTGTAATACTTTCATCTAGTTTTCCAGCATAGAATGCCTCACCATCAACTTTTCCTTCAAATTCAGGTCTGATTTCTATTTTCTCTAATGTTCTCTTCAATACTTCAACAAGAACTACTTCAAAAATTTCAACTAGTTCTCCCCAATGTTCAATCAATTTTGGGAAAAAATCATGATCAATCCAAATTTCTGAAGGCTCTTTTGTTGATTGCCATTTCAAATATGCTAAAACTCCAAGTGGTGTAATTTGAAAAAATACACTATTATTATTACCTTCATGTTTAAGAGTCGATAATCGGAGAAAGTAATTATTTAGAAAATAGTCTCTATGATTTCTAAAGGTATTTTTATCAATTCCATATTTTTCCATTCCATTTTTTGAAATTCCTTCAGAAATATTGTTTGATTCATCTCTATAATGCTCAATGAATATCTTAATCATTTTTGCTTGCATATCTGTTAAATCCAGCACGGTTATTTTTCGTCTCTTTTTTTAACCCCTGATTTGAGCCTTATAAAGAAAATACTCTAGTAAAATATGAAGAATACAACTGAACCAATATCTGAATCATTAGAAATTAAGGTAAGAGAATGTCATTGGTGTAAAACAGAACTTCATGGATTACTTGCAGAGTTTGTTCACTGTGCAAGATGCAATAAGAGAAGGATCTCTGAAGGATTAGACCATACGTATGACCCATGCCCAGTTTGCATGGCTTTAAAATCTAAAAAATTGGATTTCTTGAATCCATACAGTAAGAATAACGGAGATGCACCCCATGATTGAATGTAAGGGCAGTTGCAGCCAAATTCATCATGAACCAACACTTGGATTTCATAATGGACAAAAGTACTGCTGTCGGTGCGCATATTACACGACAACAATAGAGAGATTCTGTACTTGTTGTCATGGCATGTATAGGTCAAAGAGACGTCGTAACAAAAGACGACAGGGCGGTGTTTGGAATGAAAAAATAAAAATCGAATGGAGGGAAACTCAAAATTGACAGTTGAAGTAAATAAAATTCCTATAAAGATCAATCCACGATATGAAGAATTATCGTATGATCCAACCAAGATATATTTTAAGACAATCCGAGCATCTATACGAGATTATGGTCAACACTACAAAATTATAATAAATGAAAAGGGTGAAATTCTAGACGGTCATAAACGATTCAAGGTCTGCAAAGATTTAGGCATCACTCCAAAGACTGAAATCAAATCATTTGATACACCAGAGCAAGAAGAAGTATTTGTCATTGATTGTAATCTTTCAAGATCACATCACCCTACATATGAGAGAGTTGTGTTGTGTGAACAATTATATCCAATTATAAAAAAAGATGCAGAACAAAGACAAAGAGCAGGTAAAAAATTAACCTTCACGCAAAATTGTGTGAAGGTCAACCCACATTATCATCAAACTGATTCAATTCTTGCACGAAAAGCAGGAATCAGTGCTAATACATATAGAAAATACCGCACTGTAATTAATTCAGATGACGTGTATCTCAAAGATAAGGTCAAAAGTGGAAAAATCTCAATATCCGCCGCATACAATATCATTAAAAAATATAGTCAAAAGATTGAACAATCCAAAATTCCCAAAATTCAACATACTGTAATTGTAGCAAATCCAACATGGATAAACAAAGAAGGTTCATACATCCGTGGTGGAGATTACCCACAGATCATCAAGTCATGTAGCGATGAAAATTCAGTATTTGTACTATGTGTGAGTAATAAGCACATGCCAGACGCATTTGAATTAATTCGGAATAGTGGTTTCAAGTATCATCACACGTATACACAAAACAAAAAATTCATCATAGTTGCAAAACGTGGTAACATCACACTATCTGATTTAGAATTAGATACAAGAGAAATTCATGAAGCAGTTGAGAGTGCGTTTCCTTCTCAAAAGTATGTGGAATTGTGGGCTGACAAAGAATACTCTGACAAGTGGACTGTATGGGATGAGACTGTAACAGTATCTGTTCCAGAAAATATTCCAGAATGTAGACGCCCAATGCAGAGCACTATGGAGTATCACTGTGGAGATTTGTGGGGTTGAAACTTTGACTAGCGATAATGAATCAATGACGCTATGCTTTTCAATATGGGGCTACATGGATTATTTGACACACATAGTCAAAATAGATGATCCAACCCAAATCAAAAATAAAACCAAATCAATCATAGATGACTTTATTTCTGAATATACTCCAGAACTAGAATTCGATACGGAGAGGTCATAATGACTGATGTAACAGATGAAAGTAACAAGTACAGAATTAACAGTCTTCCACCCAAACTAAAAGAAACTGTGATTAAAGGTAAAAAGATTAACCGACTAGGGCAAGACTTTTGTTTTAAAGATTTTCCAGAAATTACGCACAATGTATTCAGACGAAGGATAGGACGGTTAAGAAAACTCGGATGGATAATCACAACATGCAATGATGTGGTTTCTTGGTACAAGGTTAGAGGAGAATACACGGTTAGAACAAAAAGAATTGTAACACATGAGGGTATGGGCGTTGGCACTAACATGCAAGAAATTATCAATGAAGCAAGCAAACAAATTCCAACTATTCATGACATTAAAATAAAATTTCCATCAAAACAACTTTACAAAAATGCAGTAAAGCAAGGAATGGATGTTGATCCTTCCAACAAAGGGGTTTTCCTTGGTAAACTACCATTAGCAAAAGACATCTATGCAAAAATTGCAATCTATCCTGAATCAGTAGCTATTGACTTGTCTTGTACATGGGAGCCAATAATTTATGATATACGTGGAGCCCAAGAACTTCTTGGTCATCTTAATCTTCTTCAATACTATCTATACTCTACTTTCAAAACACGTGATGTTCCAGATTATTTAGATTGGATTGTAACTCATTATCACCTAAACCAAGATGGACAAACTGAATTTTCTGATGAATCATTTCATAGAACCATTTCTGATATGGTAGGCGGATTTATCAGAATGTATTCCAAGAGATTCCCTGATAAATCAACTAAAATGCGTCTAGAGCGTATAATCACGCCTGACTGTACAGTAAGAACGCAGATAAATGATATGAATAATTTGGGTAATTATCTTTATTCTGATGAAGATGATCTATCCAAACTCATGCCATCTCACATACTTGCATACAACAAATTAGGTTCTATTATTCAAAAACAAGCATCACTATACAACCCAACTTATTTTGGAGTGACATTTATCTAGATAATTTTGTGGCAAATAGAAACAACATTTCAACTGCAATAACTGAGAGCAGTAAAGAAATTGATAGTAGAATAATATGTTAATTAATGAAAAAAACAATCATTTCTAGACACAAAAAATGAAGAATAAAGAAAAAAGAAGACTAGAGATTCAAGAGTTGAATCTAGCAGGATTCTCGCAAGAAAAAATTGCTCTAAAGCTTGGAATATCTATCAGTACAGTATATAGAACAATTCAAAAATTGCGCGAAGAAAGTAATCGCTGGTTAGTCAATCTAGCAAGAAGAAACTATGCAAGTTTGTACAAAGAAGCACTAGATGGGTTAAAGCAAGATCTTGTCTATCTATTTGAATTATCACAAGAAGAATCTGTAAAGGGCAATGTAAAATTAAGATTACAGATTAGAAGAGAGATTACTCATGTACGTTCTGAATATCTAAAGAATTTGTTACAGGGACCAGTTGTATGGTCAATGGAGATATTATCAAAGAACTCTATTGGAGAGCCAATATCTCAACCTACAATGGAGTCATTAGAAGGGATTTCAGGGATAAGAAAATGATTTCAAGAGTGTAAATACAAATGCAAAACAAAAATCAATTATGAAAAAGTTACATTTAGTGATGGATTTGTTGTGTTTATTCCAAGAGAAGAATCAGGTAAAATCCATCACTGTAAAATAAATAAAATCTATGAAAATAATCTGCCACCAAAACAAATGAAAGAAGGGTTGGAAATTTATGCAAATGATTTTGAAGTAACAGAGGATATTGCTACGCATGTATTTGAAATGGCAAATCAGTTCCTAGCAGATCTTCAAAAAACTATTTGATTAAATCTCCAAACTCATCAACATATATCAAATCTTTACTATAGAATACATGTTATTTTCAAAATTAACTGTTTTAAAATAAATTAAATTTTCAGAATTTGATGGATTCAAATCATTTAATGATTCAAGTTCAACTAGTGCATCAGTTCGAAATTTAACAGATGAACAAAAAATAGCATCTGAAATCATTGTTCCATGTTCACCATTTTTGATATCAATTATTTTATCAAAGAATTTCTTTATCTCTTGTTTATTGATTGGATTTCCAGTTGATTTATTTTCAGCAATTGCAATAATCATGCCATTATTTTTTACTACTAGACCAACTTTGTGCTTTTTTTCTAAACCATGAATTGTTTGATTAATTAAAATTTCACATTTGGGATACACACTAGAGACATACACATAGAATCTATACGCATCAAATTTTCCAGAATCATCATTTTCATATTTAACAAAAATTTTGTGCAGTAATTCTAAAGATTCATCATTCAAACTTTGTAATTTATTATAGTATCTACCTTTTTCAAGAAATTTAGAGTTACAAGTATTTGCAACTAATTTTAAAATAAAATCAGGTAAAGTGTAATTTTTTAAAACCTCAACTAATCCACCATTATTCATTCTACCAAATGTAGGAAATCCTTGATTCACCATTATTTTTTCTCCTTTAGTTTTTTGATTGCACATTTAGGACAATGAATGTAATCACCAAATGAAAAATAATCATAGCATTCAGGTCTTCCTGAAAACATTACATGCTCTCTTTTTAGAACACTCCAAACATCACAGAAAAATATTATACAACAAAGTGGATATTTTGATTCAATTCCTTTCCAAAAACCAATCATTTCAGAATTATCATAAAAACTAGTCATATTCTCCATTCTCAAATTTTTTGTTTAACCGTTTCAGTATTTCTCCAGAAATATCATCAACATCACCATCAGGATGATTTCGAATTTCCTTTAACGTGTCTACTTCATGTTTTCCTGTATTCTTCCAGAAAAATAGTGTACCTGCATCATACCATTTTGGATACCAACCACGTTCTTCAAGCCAACTGTAAATTTCTCTATGTATCCCACAGAGATACATCTCTTTTACTTTCATTTCCTTGTGATTGGGATTTGTATCTCCATTATCTGATAGTAAAATTTCACCATACTCTAAATTGTAATTAAATGGTGGAAGTCCCCGAAATAGCCAATCACTTTCTCCACTAGTCCATATTCCTCCTTTTTTTCCATTAAATTCTTCAGAGGTTTTCATGAAATCAATTTCAGGAACTAGTTTCTGTAGTCCTTTCATGACTTGTTCTCTATCCCATTGTTTCAATTATCATACACCTCATCAAGATTAAATCCTTGATCAAAATCAAAAGAATCTATTTTGTCTGTATCATCATTGCCTGTTGTTTTTCTCCATCTATAATTACAATTGTTGCATTCCAATTTTGGATCATCATCAGTAACTACACATCCACCAAGAACAATCTCTTTTTTCTCTAGTGCTTCTTTGAGTGAATCCATATCTGCAGGATAACCCCAAAAAATTGTTGCTACACTTGATGAGTTACATTTAGGACAGTTCATTGATATTTCCTCCAATCTAGTTTTTTGACTAATTTCATTCCTAGTTTGAGGAAATTATCATCAAATCCTACTCGCTCAAAGACTCGTCTCAAATAATAAATTCTCACAAATGATACTGTAGAATAAACCAAAGTCACAAAAATATTTGCAACAAGTAGATCATCTTGTAACCAGCCCAAAGAAAGTGGTAAAATTACAATACCTAAAGCATATCCAATTGGATAACTTCCAAATGAATTTACAAGTGCTTCTGATGCACTTTTGCTTCTTGCATCTTTTGTGTTAATCATTTTTAGACCTCTTTTTCTTTTTCTTTCTCATTTGAGATTCTTTGTTTGATTTTTTTGCAGATTTTTCTAGATTATTTTTTAAGTATTGTAGAGTTTCACGTGCAAATTCTAATTTATCAGCACTATCTCTAAGGAAGATATCAATATCTGCTGCCATTTCATACAATGTTTCTATTTTGATCTCAGTCATGAGATTCTCTCCTTAATCTATCAAGTTCAGCACGTCCTTCTGCTACTCTTTGCTCAAGTATTCTTACCATTGTTCTATGATATTCTAACTGAGTTTCTGCTCGTCTCAAGTCTTCTTGCTGATATGACTTTGCAAGAAACTTTGGAAGTATTCTTGTAATTTTCATTTCAATGCCTCCCGCCAGTCTTTTGTTTCAGATTCATTCGTGTTTTCAGTTACAACTTCATGGATTGTGTCTAATAGTTGGGAATCACAAATGTTTCTTGTAGTACTATCTACTAGTTCATTAAAATCAATTACATTGAGATTCTCTTTTTCATCTATCATCTCTTTGAGGGATTGGTATACTGTGAATCTACCAAAATCAATCATTTCGATATCACGTTTGCTAAACAATTTTTCCCTCCCTTGATTTAGGCGTAGATAATGGCTTTTCAGTGAGTCCATTTCCTGCCTCAGAACAGTTGGTTTGGTATTTACAATACTTGCACAATCCAGAGACTTCTCCCTTGGGTATTGTATCACCAGTCTTTGCGTTTTCAATTTCTTGAATACGATTCTTTATCCAACCAGTCAAGTCTTTCTTTTGTACCTTGTAGGTTACAATGTCTGACATGTCTGCATAGACTATGTTTAGATTCTCAACTGGCATATAGTCTGAGAACATTGTATCATAGCACTGTAGTTGTAGTATGTGTTCAGGTTTTGGCAAGAATCCTCGCTTTATCTGCCATCGTACAAACTTTGTAGTTTTTAGATCAATGATTGTTTTAGTCTTCCAATCATACATATCTAATCTTCCTGCTAGTGTTGCTATCTTGCCATTATCTAATGGAACATAGTGTTCAATGTCCATCTCTCGCCACTTGTATGCATATGTCATGTTGTGTAAAAAATCACCACGAACTGTTGCCCACATGCTTTCAAGGGTTGTGTCTGCAAGAAGTTCTTCTTGAGATACTCCTTTTTGTTTGTAAAACGATTTTCTCTGACATCCAACTAGTTCTGTAACTGAATATCTTTGAGAATAGTTCTTTGTGTATAGACCGTTTCTTTTTTCTAAGAAATTTACTATACCCTTTGGAGTATCAACCTCTACTGTTTGAGGTTCTACTTTTTGTACAGGTATTGTACTCAAATTCTTTTTCCCTCCAGAATTTCTTTTACTGAGAATCCTCTAAATGATGCATAAAGAAAAGCCTGCACTAGATTTAGAGGTCTAGTAGTTTGAGCAAATTGCTCGACGATATGGTCGTCACCCATTAGGTTTGAAACGTTTTGCTTCATACATTATTTGTGTGAAACGAATCATTGAGGTTTTTTTCGTATTATACGAGATTTTTTCGTATAAGTTAACGAATAATTAACAGATCACATTGTTTTATTTTTTAAAATATCTTTAATTTTTTCTGGATTTAAAATTCCGATAACTGAATAAGTCTTAATCCATGTGGCTAAAATTTCTAAACAAAAATGGATCAAGAGAGTAGCAGTGTTTGCCATCACAATAGTATTTGCAGGTACATCAATACTTGTCAAAAAATCACTATGTATCACATCAGGATCATCATCAGCATGTTGACTATCATTACGCAATGGAGTAAATGCCTGTGGAAATGTCCAGTACACTTGTTCTAAATCTCTAAAGCGAGGCTTATACCAATCATAGTTGTGATTTTTACCCAATATAGAATAATTTATTGAATCAATTCCATCATCTTTTATTTTTGTAGTCATTTTACGTAAATCTAAATTCAAACAATTGAATAGTGTTAAACTATTGGGGTCATTAACATCAGGTGAATAATTCAAATCCCTTAAAAAAGAATTAAGAAGTTTATTTGGAAGAATCCTTATTTGTGAAATATATCTAGCATATAGTGACTCTTCTTCCCCTTTTAAATCATAAAGAGTTTGATAATCATAATCTTTAGTTTCAACAATTGTTTTTACTATATTTTTATCTAATGTAATTTTAATAACTGCTTTAATGCTTTCATATTTTTCTTCATCAACAGTATGTTTGATAATTTTTAATGAGGCATCAATATTTCTTTCAAATCTTTCCCAAACATATTCCAAACTAGTTATACTCATTTTTCTTGCTTGAATAAAATCAGTTTTTTCTGTTTTAAAAAATGATTCAGGTTCTGACATTTTATTCATCTCGAATTTTTTTTAATTCTTCTTCTAATTTGGAAATTTGATTTTTGTGTTCTTTGATTTTAGCATCAATTTTATTGATTTTTGTACCTAATTCTTTCTGCTCTTCTACAGTTGGTAGATTTACCAAAATCCTTCCAATCATTTCATTATTTAAGTAATAATTGTATGTAGATTGTGAAAAACTATGAAATTGTTCCTGTACAATTTCTTTTTCTAATTCATTTTTAAGATGAGATGGATCAATTTCTTTTTTTGTGATTCTTAGAATAGCTATTCCGTTACTAACAAGCTGATTTTCATTTTCTTTTGTTATAATACCTATTTTTCCAATGGTACCACTTCTAGACAATAAAATATCACCTTCCTTTGTAAGGAATTTTGGATTAAAATTTTGTGGAAGTTTAGGACGGTTAGGAATTATTTGTTTTTGAGATAAATCATCAAAATCTGAAATTAGTATGTAAGGGATTTCTCGTTTGTCATTGACACGTAAATTATTCCCAGAAATAATTGAGACGATATTGTTTAACGATTCAGCATGTTTAATTTTTGAAATTTTTTCTTTTAATGATGGAAGTTTTCTTGATGCAGTCCAATCCACAAATAGATCCTGTAAAGTTACTAAAAATCCAGCATCGCTTTCATCAGATAATGTTCCAGTTTTTTCAAATTCTCTATAATTAGAAAAAATCTTTTCCATTTCAATTTGATTATATGGATTGAAGAATGAACGCTTAGGTTTTCCATATTGTGCCATAAAAATTGGTTTTTGCTGTATATTTTTTTCAAAAACTACGAGTGCGCAATTAAAAGTGGCATAATTACTACCAATTGGGAATTCTATGATTGCCCTTACAGAACATCCATCCAATAGATTATGACGGAAGGATTTCTTTTGAAATAGATATGTTTTTGGTAAAAGAACTACTAAACGTCCATTTTCATTTAATGCTTTAATTGATTGAGATAATAAAACGTCGTGAAAATCTAAACCTTGAAATTCATCATGTTGTTTTTTATCCAAACGTCTAGTTACTAACCCATCAACAATAATTGTATCATAAAGTACATCAGAATCAAATTTTGTTTCATCAATAATTCCTCCCAACTGAAGACGTAGCGGAAAATTAGATAATACTACATACAATAATAAAATATTGTAAGTTTGCTCAGACTCTACACCAAACGTGACATTATATTTTAGAAAATCTTTGATATCATTTTCAGACAATCTTGGTTTGGATGATAAATAAGAAATTAATTTTAAAATAGAATCACCAGAACTAGTTATGGTAACATGAGAGTTTCTATTTTTAGAAATTTTTCCAAGTTCAAATATTGAATCTAAAAGATGATGAGAAGTAATTGTTGTACCATATAATTCAGAGGGTATATTTTCAAGTAATGCTTTGAATAAACTAGTAAGATCAGAATTAACTACAGAAAATTCACGTACAAATGAAAATAATTGTTTTGCAGAATCATTACTAAGATGTTCAAAATAATTATGTGTGAGAAATTTACCATCATCACCTTCAAATTCATCCCATAGTCTTTGAAATATTTCTAGAGAGGAAAGAGGATTTTTAGAATCTTTAAAATATGCATTTTTATATTTTAATTCATCATAACTTTTTACAAGAATTACTTGTAGTGATAAAACTACTGAGTCTAAATTATTGAATCCTGAATTAGAAAGAATTTCTGTAAGATTTTTTGCAATTATTTCAGAAATTTCTTGACTAATAGTTAATGGAGATCTTTTTTCATTAATTCTAGATTTACTAGGAATATTAGGAATAGGAACTAAAGAATCAATTGTTTTTTGAAAAAACTCTATTTCTTTTTCACCAATAATAATTCCATATTGAATATCAAAGGAATTCATGTATTGTTTTAGCTGTTTTTTACTTGTCGAACTAGTTTTTTCAAGAATTTGATATTGGATAGCAACCAGATATTTTTTACTAATTTGATCAATTACCACCATATCCGGTCTATAGATTACATCATCCATTTCTAAAACAGGATTATCAATAATCTGAGAATCTGAAAAATGATATGTTTTTTCTAAAAGTTCTCTAGCTTTTTTTCTTAAAGTAGATTCTAGTTTTGAAATCTTTGAGGTTTTTTGTGTTTTTGGGGTTTTTTTTGTAGAGAAATCTGTAAGGTATTCAAAAAATCCCTCATCGATAGCCTCATTTTTACTCAAATCATCATCTTTTGTGTTGTGTATCATAAAGAACTTATGATTTAATGATAGAAATTCTTATAATCGTAATATACGAAAAAATTTCGTAGAAGATGGTTATTCATATAGCACTAGTTGGAAAAAATTCGGGTCATTTGTGGAATGGATTAAAAGAAATCATTCCTGCTGAAAAACTCTATCTTTTACACAGTCCTAATCAAGATGATTTCAAACATGTAGATGAGGCAAAAAAGCTAAAAAAAGAAATCGAAAAAAGATTTTGTGAAACTATTCTAGTAAAGATCAATCCATTTGAGATGACAAATATTTTCAATACCATAGATGAAATTGTAAACAAAGAGATGAAAAATAGTAATTACCAACTAGACCCATTTGATTTTGCAGTAGGGGTAACAGGAGGTACTAACATTATGGCATCAGGTGCAACAATAGGTGCTATGCTAACTGGAACTAAAGCATACTATATTCATGATGACAGAAAACCACCTAAAAGAAAACGTTATGCTGAATTTTTACCAATTCCTCCAATTAATCTTTTAAGAAGCCTGACAAGTTCGCATTTAAAAATTTTACAAGTTCTAGACAAGGCAGTCTATGAATTTGAAGGTGAAAAAAGAAAAGGAGTTATGAAAAACAAAGATTTAGAAAAAAAATTAAAATTAAGACCATCCACTCTTAATTCGGCACTAAAGGTTCTCAAATCCAAAGGAATGATAGAAGATAAAGAAGAAAATGTAAAGGTCATAAAAAACAAACAAAAATATCCGGATCAAAAACCACTCTACAAAATTGAAGAATTGAAAAATCAAAAATTGGTAGAAATTTCAGAATTAGGTAAACTACAGTCAAAAAAAGCATCCATGAAAATATAGTTTAGTATGAAAAAAAATCGTATAATCCGAAAAAAAATCTAAATTGTAATTTTTCTCTAGTATATTCATGACAAAGAAAAAACAAAAAATAGTGAAGGTCTCATCATATGATGATAAGAAAATTAGTGAAAAGACTTATGAGCCTAACAAATCCCTATTAAACGGGGAATCAGGTAGTAAAAACATGAGCATGAATGATATTGTGGGTTTAGCATGGGGAGCAAAAGAGATCCTTCGTGATGATTTCAAAAAAACCGAATGGGGTAAAATCATTTTACCATTTATTGTTCTAAGACGACTAGGAAAAGTTCTAGAGCCAACAAAGGATAAAGTCATAACAGAGCATGAAAAAATAAAAAAAGAAAAACCAGAATATATTGAAGCAAGACTAAACAAAATTACAGGATATCAATTTCATAACAGTTCAAAGTATAATCTTAATTTACTAAATGTAGATGATAGAAATCTACAAAAAAATATTCAAGCATATATTAGAGGATTCTCTGAAAATGTTAAAGATATTTTTGAGAATTTTGCATTTGAAACCTCACTAAAAAGTTTAGAAAAACAGACTATGTTATATCCAATGATTGAGAGATTTGCAAGTTCAGAATTAGACTTTGATCCTCAAAAAATTGACAATCACATGATGGGAACAATTTATGAAGAAATAGTTAGACGTGCAAATGAGGCAACAAACGAAGAGGCAGGACATCACTTTACTCCTCGTGAAGTAATTACATTAATGGTAAATCTATTATTTTCACATGAAAAAAATTCACTAAGTAAGAAAGGAATTGTAAGAACAATTTATGATCCTGCAGCTGGTACTGGAGGAATGTTATCAGTAGCATCAGACTATATTGAGAAATTAAATTCTGATGCAATCATTGATGTGTATGGTCAAGAGATTAATCCAGAAACTTTTGCTGTTTGTAAATCTGACATGCTTATCAAAGGATTAGAACTAGATAGAATTAAACTTGGAAATAGTTTGATTGCAGGAAAAAATGGTGATGGATTTGCTGATTCAAAATTCCATTACATGTTATCTAATCCCCCATTTGGTGTAGATTGGGGAAAATACGAAAAAGGGATCCATGTTGAGGCTGAAAAAGGGCTAGAAGGGAAATTTGGTGCAGGAACACCAAGAAAAAGTGACGGTTCATTGTTGTTTTTACTCTCAATGATTTCTAAAATGAAACCAAAAGAAGAAGGCGGTTCAAGAATTGCTATTGTTCTTAATGGCTCTCCGCTATTTACTGGAGAAGCAGGATCTGGTGAGAGTAACATTAGAAAATGGATTATTGAAAATGATATGCTTGAAGCAATAGTTGCAATGCCTGATCAATTATTTTACAACACTGGGATTTTCACATACATTTGGATTGTATCAAATAACAAAGACGAGAAAAGAAAAGGTAAGATTCAATTAATTAATGCGATAAGTGAAGACTTTTTCCAAATGATGAAAAGCAGTTTGGGTAAAAAAAGACATTACATAAATGAAAACCAAATTCAATCAATTACTGAAATCTATGATTCATTTAAAGAAGGAAAATTCTCAAAAATCTTTGATAATAAAGACTTTGGATATACAAGAATTACAGTAGAAAGACCACTAAAAAGACGTTTTGAGATATCAAAAGAAAGACTAAAGAAACTAGAACAAGAAAATGCATTTAAAAAATTTGATGAATATAAAGAAAAACCAAAACAACCAAAAGCAAAAGATGTCCTAACTGTATTATCTAAAATTCCACCAAAAACCTACAAAGATTATGAGACTCTATCAACTGATCTTCAAGAGGCTTTTACAAAAAATGATTTTAAAGTTACTGCACCTCATCTAAAATTAATTGCAAATGTAATCTCTGAAAAAGATGAAAGTGCAAAGCCTGAAAAAGATTCTAAAGGAAATCTAGTTGCAGACTCAATTTTACGGGATAATGAAAACATTCCATTAAAAGATGATATTGACAAATATTTTGCAAAAGAAGTGTTACCATATGTGCCTGATGCATGGATTGATGACTCTACAAGAGAGAAAATTGGATATGAAATTCCATTTACTAGACATTTCTATGTATACAAACCATTACGACCACTAGAAGAAATTGATAAAGAGATTCGTCAATTACAAAAAGAAATCTCTGAAGGACTGGAGGAGTTGATGGATGAATGAAGACTTATACAAAGATGAAAGACTCTGGAATAAAATGGATTGGTAAAGTTCCAGATGATTGGAAAGTAAAGAAAATTTTTTGGTGTTTTTCAGAAATAAGAAGTGGTACAACACCTAGTACAAAAAATATTAATTTTTATAGAAATCAAGAAATTCCTTGGATAGTATCTGGTGATTTACAAGATAAAAAAATTTTAGTACCACACAAATTTGTTTCAAAAATTGCTTTAGAAACTACTAATTTGACACAGTTTTCTAAAAATTCTCTCCTAATAGCTATGATTGGAGCCACAGTTGGGAAAGTGGGAATTGTAAAATTTTCAGCAACATGTAATCAAAATTGTTTAGCAATGATAAATCCGCTTGGAATTAATACTAAATTTTTATTTTTTTGGTTTATTGCAAATAGAGAAGCGCTAATATCATCTTCCGGAGGTGGTGCACAACAAATAATGAATGGTGATTTTATAAAAAATATTAGATTATTTACCCCTTCTATCAATGAACAAAAAAAAATTGTAAAATTCCTTGATAAAAAAATAGAGAAAATTGATTCTGAAATTTCAAAAAATCTAACTTTGTTTAAATTGATGAAGGAAAAAAGACAATCCACGATTAATCATGTTGTCACAAAAGGATTAGATGATTCAATTCCAATGAAAGATTCTAAAATCAAAAGAATAGGAAAAATGCCACGACATTGGGATTTAAACAAAATTAAGTTTACCTCATATGTTAAAGGAAGAATTGGATGGCAAGGATTACGTTCAGAAGAATTTACAGATGAAGGATCTTATCTTATTACAGGTACTGATTTTGATGAAGGAAAAATTAGTTGGTCAACATGTCATCATGTAGAACCATGGCGTTATGATCAAGATCCATATATTCAAATTAAAAAAAATGATATTTTAATTACTAAAGATGGGACTATAGGAAAAATTGCTTTTGTTGATCATGTTCCAGATGAAACTACTTTGAATAGTGGAGTAATGGTAGTTAGACCGTTAAAGAAAAAATATGAACCATCTTATTTATTTTGGCTACTAAGATCAAATCAATTTATAGATTTTATTGAAATGATTAAGTCCGGCAGTACAATTCAACATCTTTATCAAGAAACATTTGAAAATTTTCAATTCACTTTACCAAAAAACCTAGATGAACAAAAAAAAATTTCGGAGTTCCTTGACAAAAAAATTAATAAAATGGATGATAACATATATGTAATTTCATGTCAAATTAAAAAATTTCAAGAATATCGTAAATCATTACTCTCATCAACAATTACTGGTAAAATTGATGTTAGAGAGGCAATAGCATGACTATTGATATCTCTGAAACTCAATTTGAAAATAGCATTGAAGAACATTTGCTAAAAAATGGATACATTAAACGTGACCCTAAGGACTTTTTTAACAAAGAATATGTAATTGATAGTAAATTATTTTTACAATTTATTCAAGATACTCAGAAAAAAGAATGGCAGGATCTACAAGAAAGATGTGGTGAAGATATTGAAGAGAAAGTTTCACAAGCATATCAAAAAGAAGTTGAATCTGAATCACTAATTCATATAATTAGAAAAGGATTCACAGTATCAGGTGTAGACCTTGATTGCTTATTTTTAAAACCTGAATCAAACATGAATGAAGAGGCAGAGCCTCTATATCAAAAAAATATTTTTAGCATTATGAGACAAGTAATTACTACTGAAAACAACAAACCAGACATAGTTTTGTGCCTAAATGGCATACCTGTGGCTACTGCAGAACTCAAAAACCCTGCAACTGGGCAATCCTTTGAGAATGCCATTACTCAATACAAAGAAGACCGAGATCCTAAAGATAAATTATTTTCATTCAAGCGCGGTGCACTAGTTCACTTTGCAATAGATCCTCATGAAGTTTACATGACTACAAAACTACAAAAAGACAAGACACAATTCTTACCATTTAACAAAGGACGAGATGAAGGAAGAGGAAATCCAGATAATCCAAATGGATACAGAACGTCATATCTTTGGGAAAATATTTGGCAAAAAGATACATGGATTGAAATTATTTCAGACTTTATCGATTTACAAATTATTCCACAAAAACATCCAATACCGGATAAAGAAAATATTATTTTTCCTAGATATCATCAACTAGATGCAGTACTAAAACTAACTTCAGCGACAAAACAAAATGGTACTGGAACAAATTATCTTATTCAACACTCTACTGGAAGTGGAAAAAGTAATACTATTGCATGGCTTGCATACAAGTTACTTAGATTATTTGATGATAACAATAATACAGTTTTTGATGGAGTTTTAATTTTATCAGACAGAGTGGGAATTGTAAATCAATTAGGAAATACTGTTGAACAATTTGAGCAGACAGCAGGAACTGCAGATACAATGACTAAATCAAAACATTTAGCAAAGAATCTTGGAACTAAAAGAAAAATTCTCATCTCAACACAACAAAAATTCCCATATGTCTTAGACTATATCTCTAAAGTAAAGGGGCAACACTATGCATTAATTATTGATGAGGCACATAGTTCACAATCACCTGAGAGTAGAAAAAATATTCAAAAAGTACTAGCTACAAATCTTGAGCAAGCAGAAAAAGATGAACAGGCAGTTGAATCAAAAGAAAAAGACATTGTTGATCACATTGAAAAAGAGATGGAGGAAAGAGGTCAACAAGATACCCTAAGTTATTATGCATTTACTGCAACTCCAAAGAAGAAAACCCTCAAACTATTTGGAACTCAAATATCAGATGAAGACTGGGTTCCATTTCATATTTACTCTATGAAGCAGGCAATTCAGGAAGGATTTATCCTAGATGTGCTCAAAAACTATACCACATACGAGAGATATTTCAAAATTGTAAAGACTGCTGCAGAAGACAAGATAGTTGAGGGCAAAAAGGCATCACGTGCACTTTTGAAATACATTGATAATCATCAAAGAAATGTAGAGTCAAAAACTGAGATAATAATTGAGCATTTCAAAGAACATACACAACCAAAAATTGGAGGTATGGCAAAGGCAATGATAGTATGCTCATCAGTAGACCAAGCACTGCTTTACAAAAATGTAGTTGATGAATATATTGCAAAAAAACAATACAAAGGAATCAAAACTCTAGTTGCATTTTCTGGAACTAGAACTGATGAACTTGGAAAAGCATTCACTGAACAATCAATTAATGGGACTAAAACTGATTGGGAATTGCGAGAAAAGTTTGATACTAGAGAGTATAATATTTTGATTGTAGCTGAAAAATATCAGACAGGATTTGATCAGCAATTACTACATACAATGTATGTTGATAAGAAACTAAATGGAATTAGAGCAGTACAAACATTATCAAGACTAAACAGAATATGTGAAGGAAAAACAAATACTTTTGTTATAGATTTTCAAAATAATAAAGATGAAATTTATGACTCATTCAAACCATATTATGAAGACACATCACTTGTTGATAAAACAGATGAAGAATATATTCTCAATTTATATTCTAAAATTATTAATCTTGGAATAATTACAGAGTATGACCTTAACAAGTTTGCAGAAATTTTCTTCAAACTAAAATCAGAACAAACTAGTGCTGATCATGGTAAATTATATGCAAGTATTAATCCAATACTAACTAGATTTATCGATACAGATGAAAAGATACAAGATGATTTTAAAGTTAAAATAAAAATATACATTGAAAGTTATTCATTTCTATCTCAACTAGTAACATACAGTGATACTAATCTTGAGAAAATGTTTGCAATACTCAAGTTTATCATTAATGAAAATATGATACAAAATGTAGGGGCGGGACTCCCAGAATTGAAAGGTGATGTATCACTAGAGTGGTATAAAATAGAAAAAACTTACCAAGGCGATATTGTGATTGATGGTGGAAAAAGTTTGAAGATGGGTACTAGTTATGGTACTCCAAAACCACCTGAGATAATGACTTCATTATCTGATGTTATTCGTTCACTAAATGAGGTATTTGGAGGAGTATTCACAGGAGCTGATAAAATATCACTTGAAAAATGGTTTGAGGAGTTAAAAAATGATCAATTGCTACGAGATATAGCAAAAGCTAATCCATTTAATGAATTTTTTGTGCAATTTGAAAAAAGATTCCTTGATGTTGTAATTTCATCTGATTCCACAAACCAAACTCTAGTTAAAAGAATCATTACAGAACCAGAATTAAAAAAGCAGTTACTAATTGGTGCATCACAAATCTATCATGGTTGGGTAAAATCAAATGGATTACCACCAATTACTCCATCAGATCCTGCAAGAAATAGACAAATCTTTAGACAAACCATTCATCAATGTAAGGGTTCAGTTCATTGGCTTGATTTGTATCTAAATGAATCAGGATTAGACTTTATGATTGATAGTTTTGATAGAAAAACAGTAAAAGAAATCAAAGTACTAACTGGATTGCATGACAATGAATATGCAATGAATGAAAAATTAGTTGAAAAGTTTCAAGCATACAAAGATGAATTACAAAAAGATGGAATTACTTTAGAGTTTAAAGTAGTTGGAACAAAAGAAGGACACAATAAAGTTGCACATGATAGATATCTTTTAGGAGAAAATGTAAAGTACAATACAGTTGCATTTACCCTACTTCAAAAGGGAAGATTTTCTGAAATTAAAAAGACAGAAAACGATATTCCATTTGATGAGTATTGGAATGATTCAGATTCATATGATTTGGTTAATGACTGGGATAAAATTAAAGGACTAACTACATTTGATGACAAATGTTCTGATTGTGGTATAGATATACAACTACCATTCAAGCCTGATGGTAAACGACCAGTGTACTGTAAGGAATGTTTAGTAAAACATAGGAAATGATTTGGAAATATTATGAAATACAAAACTTATCCAAAAGTTAAAGATTCGGAGATAGTAGGGGTTGATACTATTCCAGAAAAATGGGGTGAAAAGAGATTAAAATTTACAACAAAATTTGATCTTAGTACTGTAGACAGGCATGAGTATGATGATGAAATTCAAGTTTCTATTTGTCATTATCCTCAAGTATATCATAATGAAAAAATTACAATACAAACAAAATTACCTCAAGGAACATGTAATGAAAAAGAATTAGAGAAATTTAGATTAAAAAAAGATGATGTATTAATTACAAAAGACTCGGAAACTCCAAATGATATTGGGGTTCCTGTATATATTGAAGATAATATTAAAAATGCAGTTTGTGGTTATCACATAGCTCAATTATCTACAGATAAAAATCAAGTTTTAGGAATTTTTCTTTTTAGATTTATTCAATCAAATTTTGTGAATGGTTATTTTGAAACTGAAACAAATGGAGTTACAAGATATGGGTTAGGTAAAGATTCAATAAATAATTTAAGAATTCCAATTCCCACTATATCAGAGCAAAAATCGATATCAAAATTTTTTGAAAAAAATATTTCAATAATAACAAATCAAATTTCTAAAAATCAAAATCTTATTGAACGATTAAAAGAAAAGAGACAGGCAACAATCAATCAAGCAGTAACTAAAGGTCTGGATTTATCTGTAAAAATGGAAGATTCAGAAGTAGAATGGATTGGAGAAATTCCTGAAAAATGGGAAATGATAAAATTAAAATTTTTAGGAAAATCAAAAATTGGAATTATTTACGATCCTGATGAAGTTGTTGATAATGAAGAACAAGGAATTCTTGTTCTCAGATCATCCAATATACAGAATGGAAAAAGTTCTTTTTTAGATACTGTTTATGTGAATAAAGAAATTGGTAGAGAACTATTAACTCAAAAAAATGATATATTGATTTGCTCAAGAAATGGAAGTCATAAATTAATAGGAAAAAATTTAATGATTGATGAAACATTAGTTGGAACTACATTTGGAGCATTTATGACAATTTTTAGAAGTAAATATAATAAATTTATTTCAAAAGTTTTGAATTCACCAATATTTTTGAATCAAAAAGGTTTGTTTATAACAACTACAATTAATCAATTAACTATTGGAACATTAAATAATTTCATGATTCCATTTCCTAAAGATGATAAAGAACGAAATGATATAGTAGATTTTTTAGATATTGAGACATCAAAAATTGATTCTCTAATTTTTAATAATGAATTACAAATTAAAAAACTAAAAGAATTGCGTCAATCATTAATTTCATCGATAATTACTGGAAAAATTGATGTAAGAGATAATATATTATAAAAAATATTTACAAAAAAATAGTTATAAAATTAAGTTTAATATTTAGAATCATTATGAAATAGGTATGGGGAAAATTGAATGTCCATTTTGTGGAATATTTCAAAAAGAACATGCTATAAGTAGAACTTGGAAATATGGTGCAAATGTAGTTACACGTTTTGAATGCAAATGTGGTAAAAGTTTCAATTTTTATAAAAATACAAAATCATCATGGACAATTCCAAAAAAGATAAGTAAAAAATAATTTTTTGAGTAAAATTTAGGTATAAAATCACTTATTTCATACGAAATAATCTCGTATAATACGAAAAAAACCTCAATGATTCTATTTGTATAATTATGGTATGAAACAAAAACTTTCATACCTAATGGGTGACGACCATAGCGTCAAGAAAGAAAGCCAAGTTCCACAAGGCTTCGATTATTTTGTGTTCGAAGAATTGGAACAAAGCACTATCTTTGAAAAACAATCCCTAGACTCACATTATGACAATGTAATGTCTACTCTAGGAAACTCTTACCATGGAGTAAACAAGTATGTTTATGGTAATGCACTAAGTGCTATCAAAACTATTGTGACTTGTAAAAATACACATGCTAAACGTACTGAACATTGTAAAGAAGCAATTGCATATCTTCATCAAGACATGCTACTTGCAACAACTTCAATTCAGAACATCATGGCACTCTTTGGAGTAAAACTCTCAACAACACAAATTCTGAGGGATTCAGAACAAGTATTGACTGATAGGGAACCTCAGTGGGTTCAAAGAATCTTTGGAGGCATGAACTAATGTCTATGAAAAGTAAAGTAAATCATTCACTTCAGATAAAGTTTGAAGTAGCAGAAATTGAACATGACATTCAACGAATGCAAGTTGATTTGGAATATTCCCAAAAACAAGGGTTACTAATTCGTCAAGCAATTGAGGAAAAACAACAACGAATGGAGAATCTAATACGTCGTCTTGAAAAAATGGAACAAAGGGAGGCTAATCATGAAAGCATCTGATTGGGAAAACACTACAGAGTGGCGTGAAAAAGTACCAACTAAAAAACAATGCAACATGCTTCATGGATTAGTTGCAGATATGATGACTAGCATGAATCGTGGTCAAGTTTATGATTTGATTTCAAGAATGCAGGGTGCACATACCTATGCTAAACTCAAAGAGGATCTAAAAAAGAAGAAACGCAGTTGGAAATGGAAGGAGGATTTGAAATGAAATGTCCAAAGTGTGGTAGTGGAGAGCATAGTATACGGTGGGGAGCACAAATTATTACGCGTAATGTATGCTCAAAGAGACCAGAACACAGACTAGAATGCGATGATTGTGGATTTGATTGGAAATGGGACTAGGTAGTAGATTTCTTTTTTGGTTTTTTGTTATAGTTTTGGCATTTATGCCATTTGGAATAATTATGTCATTTGCAATTTTACTACTTTACTATGGAGTGCCATACATCAAATCAGAACTAGGTGATGTGTGTAATGATAGAGATGAATACACGGTAGAAGAGTATGATGTTACAATTAACGTAGAGCCAAAAAAGAAAAATTTCAAGGGATATTCTGATGATACTCTAGAGGAGATGAAATAATGGCAAAGAGTATGGGTTTTGGTGGAATTATTATCATGATTGGGTTTTTTGTAGTGTGGATGATAATTCAGTTATGGTATATTATTTTACCAACAATTGTAGTAATCATTGGAGGTTATCTTTTACTGAAATATTATGATAACAAAGAACAAGAAAAACAGAAAAGACAAAGATTACAGCAAAAAATAATCGCTCAACAAAGAAGACAGAGAGAGAAAATTAGAATAGATAATGAAAATAAAAGAAAAGAAGAAGAGCGAAAACAAAAACTATGCCAAGAAGAAGAGGAAAAGAAACAGAGAAAAATCAAAGAAGAGCAAAACAGAATAAAAACTCGTTTAGAATTATTTTCATTTACTGAAGCTGAAGCAGAAATTCTTTTTGGAAAAACTTGGAGAAAAAGACTATCAAAGCCTGAAAAACAATTCATAGAGCAAGAAGTAAGTAGAATTGCAACCAAACTAGAAGAAAACGCTGCACAATTACTTCCAAAAATATATGATTTTGCAGAAAAGGTCTTCGATATGATTGATTATTACGTACAGATTATAGGAAAACAAAAAGGGTGGGATGAGATTGACTATGAGAACTGGAAAGAAGACTGGGATGATGTTAGAAGAATATGGGCTGAAGCAAAATACGATAACAAGAGAAAATCCAAAAAAAGACCAGATACTGATTCTACAAACTATTACGAGATTCTAGGTATATCACAAGAGTATACAATTAAGGAAATCAAGGTACATTATAGAAAATTGATGCTAAAATTCCACCCAGATAGGAATAATTCTGCAGATGCAGAGGAGAGATGCAAGAAAATCAATGAGGCATATGAGGCATTATCAGATCCTGTAAAGAAAAAGAGTTATGATCAATATGGATTTATTTTTGAATAATGGAGAATTACTATGACAATTCAATGTAGAACTGGATGTGGGAAGCAAATCTATTATGAACCAAATGAGTTTCCAGATGGATTTGTGTATTTTTTACCTTTAGATGCAGATGAAAAAACCATTCACAAATGTTCATCTCTTCCAGAAAATCATTTTGAAGCAAATGCACATGGTGATGGATGGTCTGAATCAGAGAAAATAATATCTGAAGAAATAGGTGATGATTTTTGGAAAATGCAAAAGAAATATCAAAATAATTATGAAACAGAATATGGTTATTTAGAAATGCTTGTTGATGTAAATGAATATGAATTATCTGATCCATCATTAACATTAGAAGAAAAGAGAGTAATTACCAAAGCAATTACTAAAAAAAGTTTATTATATTTACAAATGCGATGTATTTTATTTCCAACACCATTTATGTATAATTATATTGATGATTCAGAAATTAATCCTGAAAATAAATATTATTATGATTTAATTTATTTGTCATATACATATGAGGCTATAGGAGACTATCAATCAGCAATAACTGCAAGATTAATACAAAATAAAATTACAAATGATCAGGCAGAAGAAATTTTAAGATTATACAACAAAGAAAAAGAAATTCCTTTAAAAATACAAGAAGAAATTTTGGAACTAAATATTACAGCATTTGAATTACGTGATAAGTATTTTAGAAAAGTTGAAAAAATAATAAAATCTTTTATTAGAAAAAAATATTCTAATATTAATGAATTTCAAAAAGATTTTCCAGAAATATTTTTAGATGCAAATTATAAGAGATCAAATCCTACAAAACATATCAAACTTGATCATGAAGATGTTATAGAATACATAAGTTTTGGTCAATGTGTAAAAATTTTAAAAGATAATAATTATCGGAAGAAAAAAGGTTGGCACATACTTGAATATGATATTATTAATCATGCATATTATGTTGTTACAAGGAGAAATGAAATGGATCATTATTCTGACGATAAACTTGAAGAATCTATTTCTAAAGAAACAAAAACATTAGGATATGTATTTTCAAATGAGATTTTTGATTTTTTTGAAAAACTAGATAATGTTTAACATTGCATTCATTTGTAATTTTTATACCTAAATTAAGATAATTATACGAAAAAATCTCGTATAATACGAAAAAATATTCAATGATTCGTTTCACACAAATAATGTATGAAGCACAACGTTTCAAACCTAATCCCAAAGTGTGAGGGCTATAATATCACGGCAGAACAAATGCTAGAAACAGCAGATATAATGAATTTTATTGAATTTGCTGAATCTGTTTCTTGGCAAGTGTATGGACAGATAAAGGAGGTTTCAAATTGAAACAACAACTAGTTTCAATGGAGAAAGCAAAATCCATCGGTTGTGGATTTGGTTACTGTCCTAAAAAATACAAGTATATGGGAAATCCTGTACTCTTGGATAAGATTTTTTCAAATCAAAATCCTAGAACAGAAAAGATAGTTGAGGTTAAAAGACCACGACATCTTGACGCAAAGGATTCAATGCATACAACAAACTGTGTTGGGTGCGGTGAGGAGTATCTACTACGAGTAGATAATCCGATATGTACTACTTGTAGGAGGGTAATCTAATGGAATCATTAGAACAACTCTCATCACTAAAGTGTCCATTGTGTAGTAAGTCATTGGCAAATGAGGAATACAAAATTGCAATCAATCAACTAGAAGAACAACTACAAAAAAACTTTGATCAGAAAAATGAAACACAAAAAGAATCATTTGAACATAAAGTTAAGCAACTCAAAGATTCCCAAGAAGAAGCAATGAGGGATACTCATAATTCTCACAAGGCACAACTAGAACAAGTAAGAAGTGATTTGGAGGACACATACAATGTACAGTCTGAACAGTTTCAGAAAAGCTATGAGACACTAGCTAAGAAAAGTGAGAAACAGTTCACGGAACTAGAAAAGCAACTAAAACAAACTCACAAAAAAGAACTTGCAGAAAAAACAAAACTAGTTACACAGCTAGAAAAACAGCAACAAGCATACAAAAAAGCTGCAGTTGAGCAAGCAAGTGCTACATACGCACAAAAAGAGCGTAAATTAGAGCAGGAAATCTCAGAACGTGACATACAGATAAGAAGATTCTCAGGTGAAATTGAATCTCTAAAAAAGCAACTAACTCAGAGTCAATCAGAACTCAAGGGAGAAGCAGGTGAACTGGACTTGTTTGCAACCCTAACTGATGCGTTCTCAAATGATCACTTTAGACGTCAGAAGAGAGGTACATCAACAGGGGATGTAATCCAGCAAATACGAACTAGAGGAAAATCCCTTGACATTCCAATCATATATGATAACAAAAACGCAAACACTGTAACCAAAAAAGACATTGAAAAGGCAAAAAAGTATCAAAAGATTCATGGAACAAACTATGTTATCATAGTTTCAGCAAACCTACCAAAGACTAGTGTTCCAAATGGATTGTATGGGAACAGAGAAGGGATAATCCTAGTTCATCCAAGCATTGTAACTGAAGTTGCAAAGCAGATTAGAGCAGGAATTATTGAAATCTGTAAACTCTCAACTGGTACAGACGACCAGAAATCAAAGCAGGCAAAACTATACCGCTATGTAATGAGCAGTGAGTTCTCAATGATTATGGAGGATATCTCCACAGTTAATGAGAAACTCTACTTGTTGCAAAACAAAGAAGAAAAAGACCACAATACATTGTGGAAGACAAGAAAAGATCTCTATGACCAACTAGTAAACACTCACAATGACTTTACTAGCGGAATAGAGTCAATCATCCAAACAGATGTGCTAGAGATTCCTGTGGAGGTAGAAAAGTAATGTCACTAGTTTATGAAAATGACATCTTTACTGCAGGAATGATTGCAGCACTAAAAATGATACTAGAAATGAAAACTGAAGAGAAGACACTTGATAGTGTTGATTTTGAATGTCTCATTGAAGAACAAAAAAGAAATATCAATGATCCATCAATGATTGACAACATTGCAGAACTGCCAGAGGGAGGCGAATAGTATGAGATGTAAAATTTGTCAGATTCCACACAAAAATACATCTAGGCTCGAATTGTGGTCAGAATTTCAGGTTTGTAGGAGTTGTTCATTTGTTTTAGAGGTGTTTTCATGGAATGGGTATAATCTTAGCGAATATTGGGAGAGAAGAAATGTCTGAATCATTTTATGCTACTGAAATCAATGATGATGAGATGGCAAGGCGATTTGCAGAATTTAATCCAAGAAAAATTCAAGGATTATCAGAAGAAGTACCTCCAGATATATGGGATTTGCAATTAGAAGAACTTGCTTTAGCGATAGGAGACATTGGGAATATTAAATCAGAACCAGTTATTCAATCTCTAAAAAATTATGCAATTATTTATCTAGTAACCATTATTGAAGATACTGCAAAACGGGATCTTCAATTTATAATAGATAATGGTGATTTAAAAATTAAAAATTTATTTCAACGAGACGAATTACATATTGGATTAGATAGTTTAGATGATTTAAAATCAGATGAATTAACAAAGGGCACCATTATTGCATCAAATTTTAATTTTCAGAATCCAAATGTAATTGATTATGTTTTTTCCAAGATGTATAAATTAAATTTCTTTGAGACTTTATTAGAATTTTGTAATTTACCTGTAAACATAAAAACAGATCAAGCAGATGAAATGTACCAAGATAGACAATTTCTAATAAAAAATTGGAATCTTTTAAAAGAAATACCAGAGCTTAGAAATAAAATTGTTCATAACTTAAATTATAATGTAGAATATGATACAGAACAAATTCATGTATTAATTCGCACAGTGTCAGTTTTTCTATATTTTATGATTCAGTTTGGGATGATTGAAGAATTCAATCGAAATCCCCCTAAACCAAATAATGTTTCATTGGTTTCATGGAAAAACCTTTTAGAAGAGATTTTTGGAAACAAGTTTGATGTTTATTCAGAAATTATAGAAAGACAGATGAAGAATTTTAGACCTAAGAGATTTTACTAAATATCTACTTTTTTTATGCGTAATTTTTTTAATTCCTTCTCTAATTTTTTGATATAATAGAGTCTAACTACATAATTTGTATAAATTGTACTAGATGCATTCATGAAAGTGTAAGCAGTTAACAAATTATCTTTAGAGAATAAAGAATCATTGAAATTATTTTATGTCTTGATTACAATTCATACAATACCAAATTCCATCACATTTATCACGATCATTTTTATGATGTTTACACTTTGTAGGTGAATCATTTTGGGTATATAGAACAACTTTTTCTAAATATTGAATTTCTTTTGAGAGAAATTCTGAGAACATATCTACGACATTAATACAAAGGGACTCATTACCCACATTCCAAGGTTGAGATTTGTCTTGAAACCCGCGAATTAAGCTTTTTCTGTGCTCGATAAGATCCTTTAGTGCCATAATCCCTTTTTTCATAAATTCTAAGAATTTTCAAAATATAGAAAATAGTGGTGATTATGTAATTTCCAACATGCTTAAGTTCACAGAAATTATAGAATCGCCATGTCAGGTCTTACTTGTAGGGATTGCAATCACTCTATAGAAGCACATATTCCCGATTTTGCATCTGGAAAAATTTCAAAATGCAAAGAATGTGTTTGTGAGGGATTCATTTATCATAAAAATTAACATTGAAAAAGAAATAATCAAAAAGAAAAATTTTGAAAAAACAACATATCTTTAATTATCAATATGTCTTAGTATATGTGATGAGTGACAAATTTACTAGTCACTTTACAGATACAAAATTAAACTTAAATGACCTCAGCCTAGAGATTTGTTCGTGGGCTCGTAGCTCAGCTTGGCTGGAGCGTTCGACTGATAATCGAAAGGTCATGTGTTCGAATCACATCGGGC
>Ga0209992_10001140_pt1 | contig 29954 bp, 24 predicted proteins | sample 2SBtaG_2_FD_182564 | JGI IMG/M metagenome (GOLD analysis project Ga0209992, IMG submission 182564) | Deep subsurface microbial communities from Kolumbo volcano to uncover new lineages of life (NeLLi) - 2SBTROV12_ACTIVE470 metaG (SPAdes)... | ecosystem: Environmental > Aquatic > Marine >... | reverse complement strand
ATTGCCAATCATCACCCACTGCAAATAGTTGGCTACCCGACTTATTAGCCAATAAATCTTTTATCAATTCAGCACGAATTGGGGAAATATCTTGGAACTCATCAACTAAAATAAACTTCCAAGGCGGAGTATATTGACCACTTTGAGTATATTGTCTGGCACGAATGATCATGTCATCAAAATCGATGCTATTTTCATTTGATAAATAGAGATTATATTCAGCTAAAAAATGCCTCAGTAGGGTTAAATCATCTGAAAACCTTGTCTCTAGTTCTAATATTTTGCCAAGTGCATGTGCTTGTTTATACAGACTGATCAACATGAAAATTGTTTGTACAAACTTGTTTTTCACTGACGAGTTTAAAAATGTATTTAGCTCACCATCAAATTTGTAGGCAAAGTTATTTCGTAAAAATGAAACCAACAGCTGCTTAAATGAGTCGTCAGAAGATAGCGCTTGTAAAGTATCGAGTATAAACGCAGTTTTAGCCTGTAAATTGGTAGATAATTCAGAAACCTTAGGCATGCTACCTTCTACATCGGCTATGATTTGCTTGCCCAAACTATGAAAAGTCATCACTTGATCTTTTTCTTCAAGTCTCGCTTGCAATTCTTCACTGGCATCACTGCCATAGGCTAATACTAATAGGTCTGCTGCTTTGGCTTGCTTGGTGTGAAGTAAGTATTTAAATTTCGCTGTAATCACACTGGTTTTTCCTGTCCCAGCGCCCGCCAACAACAACTGTCTATCATCTTGAATGATACATGCTCGCTTCTGCGCTTCAGTCAGAGGGTGTTGCTCAAGCCTATCAAAAAAGGATTTATGCTCCTGCATTTTGTAGTGAATATAGCTGTTTTTAAACTCTGAAATATCTGTTTCTGTCCAGCTGACTAATTCTTTTAAAGATGCCAGTGCTTTTTGTATATCGCGCGTTAATTGGCACTTTAGATCTCGAGCAAGCCAGTTTACAGCCAAGGCTTTCACTTTATCCTTGATTGCTAACCATTTTCGGTGTGACAAAAATGACTGCTTTAACAGTGCTTCAATTTTAAAAATTGTATTAACTAAATCCGCTTTATTGGCATTGCACCAATAGTTGTCTAGCTGTGTTTGGCAATCACTGTGAGCTGCAAAACGGTGCTTGTAAGAAATGTCATCAGCATTGAGCTGTATATCAATCACATGGCTAAAAGGAGTTTTATGTAATTGAGGTGCACACTGTAGCGCCTGCCATGAGTAAGCAAGCGTATCGTTATGTAATTGTAAAATAAGTTGGCTTTCATTTAACTCAATCGCCTTGAGCTTATTTCTAAGTGATACAGCAGTATTTTGGAAGATCAAGATAACAGTTCAATGAACAAAATGATGACTTATGTTAATCAAGGCTATTGAATAATCAAAGTATTTTTATTGATTTCAGTATTAGTAAATTTCAGGCATAAAAAAACCAGCTGAAAGCTGGTTTTAATAATTGGTGCGGATGGGGGGACTTGAACCCCCACGGCCGAAGCCACCACCCCCTCAAGATGGCGTGTCTACCAATTCCACCACATCCGCAAATTCTTTAGTTAGGAACGTCCGAGTTATTATTGTTCGAAACTGGTACGTCTGAGTCAGTAGGTGCAACTTCAGTTGCTACTGGAGCTGAAAGGTTTTCCCACTCATCAGTCTTTTTAATCTGACCAGCTGTTAGGTTACCTAAAATAATGCTCAGTACAAAGAAAACAGTCGCTAAAATTGTTGTTGTCTTTGTCATGAAGTTTCCTGCGCCTGATGAGCCGAAAACTGTAGCAGATGCACCTGCTCCAAATGAAGAGCCCATGTCTGCACCTTTACCTTGTTGGATTAAGATCATCCCAACTAGCGCTAAAGAAATAATTAGGTAAACAACCAATAATATCTCGTACATTTTATACGTTCCCTACTGCACTTTTATAAATACTTAAAAAAGCATCTGCCTTAAGACTAGCGCCACCGATTAGGCCACCATCTATATCTGGCTGTGCAAATAACAAATCACTGTTAGAATCATTAACGCTTCCACCATAAAGGATACGAAGCTCATTTGCGATATGACCATCATACTCGGCAATCATATCTCGAATAAATTTGTGCACTGCTTGTGCTTGTTCAGGTGATGCTGTTTTACCAGTACCAATTGCCCAAACGGGCTCGTATGCTATCACAGAATTTGACAGTGATGCTATACCTGAATGCTCAATTACAGCTTTAATTTGCTCAGCAACAACTTGTTCTGTTTCTCCAGACTCTCTTTGAGATTCTGTTTCGCCAACACATAAAATCGGTGTTAAGGCGTTTTCTTGTGCCTTGCTAAATTTTTTTGCTACAACTTGATTTGATTCACCAAAAAGGCTACGTCTTTCAGAGTGCCCCACTAGCGTGAACTCTGCACCAAATTGCTTTGCCAGTTCTGCACTGGTTTCACCTGTAAATGCACCCGAATTATTTTCAGATACTGTCTGGGTGCCAGTTACAAAACCCTTTTCAATTGCCGAAGATAAAAGCATTGCTGGAGGAAAAATAATAAGAGATGCTTTTTCTTCTACTTGGCCTAGTACTTTTGAAGAAATCTCTTCAACAAGTTGTACTGAACCATTCATTTTCCAATTACCAGCGACAATAGGCTTGCGTTGCGACATACGATACTCCGCATCAAAAGCGGGTGAGATACTAACTCGCCTCACCCAAAGTTACAAGAAATAAAATTGAAATTTTGTTTAATTGCTCACACTTTCAACAACTTCGGCAATTTTTTGAGCGAAGTCTAGCACTTGCTTCTCTTGTTCAGCTTCAACCATGACGCGAACAACAGGCTCTGTACCAGATTTACGAAGAAGGACTCGACCTTTGCCATCAAGTTCAGCCTCTACTTCTTTCACAGCGGCTTTTACTTCGTCAGCTTGTGTCGGATCAGTGCCTGCTTGATATTTTACATTGATCATTTTCATTGGATATTTTTGGAACCCGCACCTAAGTCTTTCAATGTCTTGTTTTGCGAGACCATAGCTGTCAGTACCTGCAAACTTGAGACAATACCATCACCGGTAGAAATGAGGTCAAGATTCAACACGTGGCCTGAGCTCTCACCACCGATCTTCCAGCCTTTTTCTTTTAGAAGCTCGATAACGTAACGGTCACCGACTTTACTTCGCGCAAAATCAATACCTTTGGCTTTAAGCGCATTTTCAAGGCCCATGTTAGACATCACAGTACCAACAACACCACCACCTAGATTATTCTCTTGGTGTGCCTGACACGCAATGATATACACGATGTCATCGCCATCGAATACACGCCCATTATGGTCAACCATCATTACACGGTCACCATCTCCATCGTAGGCGATACCAACATCCGCTTTATGCTCTAAAACTTTTTGCTTTAAACTATCAACATGCGTTGCACCGCATTCTAGATTGATGTTTGTACCATTTGGTTCACAGGCATGGCAAATGACTTCTGCACCTAACTCACGCATTACGTCTGGGGCAATGTGATAGGTTGCACCATTTGCACAATCAAGAACGACCTTTAAACCCTCTAATGACAGTTCATTCGGAAATAAGCCTTTACAAAATTCGATATAACGACCATCAGCGTTATCCAAGCGACGTGCTTTGCCCAGCACTTCAGATGGCACACAAGTCATTTCTTCATCAAGCATAGCCTCAATTTCAAGTTCAACTTCATCGCCAAGCTTTAAACCTTTGCCATTAAAGAACTTAATACCATTGTCATGGTATGGATTGTGAGATGCGCTGATCACAATACCTGCTTCGGCACGAAATGTTTGTGTCAAATATGCAACAGCCGGCGTCGGCATTGGACCAAGTAAAACCACATCTATACCAGCAGCGATTAAGCCTGCTTCTAAGGATGTTTCAAGAAGATAACCAGAAATACGGGTATCTTTACCGATAATTACTTTTTTAGTGCCAGATTTAGATAAAACTTTACCAGCTGCCCAGCCTAATTTAAGCGCGAACTCAGGCGTAATTGGAAATTCGCCGACTAGACCTCGAACACCATCAGTGCCGAAATACTTTCTTGTTGTCATAAGGGTGTTACTCCATTTCTCGCTGCCTGCCATACACCAATGACATCAGCTGTTTCTTGTACATCATGAACGCGGATAATATGTGCGCCTTTTTGAGCACATAACAAAGCACCAGCTAAACTGGCAGCAACGCGTTCACTTGTTTCTCTATTCAAAAGTTGCCCAAACATAGATTTTCGAGATAGCCCTGCCAAAAGTGGCAAGCCTAGCCTCGAAAATTCATTAAATTTTTCTAAGATTTCGAAATTATGATTCAATGTTTTGCCGAAACCAAAGCCAGGGTCTAATATGATCCTGTTTTGATTAATGCCAGCTTTACTGCACGTTAAAACTCGCTCTTCAAAAAATTGAGATATCTCTGATATAAGATTTTCATATGTTGGATTTGTTTGCATTGTGCGAGGTTGACCTTGCATATGCATTAAACATACGGGTACATCAGAATGTCTAGCTGCAACCTCTAATGCGCCGGGCTCTTGAAGCGCTCTCACATCATTAATAATGTCTGCACCTGCTTCAATAGCAGCTTCCATAACAGCAGCTTTACTGGTATCGATTGAAATCACACAATCAGAGGCTTCACGAATACGCTTGATGACAGGTATAACACGTTCCAGCTCTTCTTGAAGAGCAACGTCTGGTGCACCAGGTCGAGTCGATTCACCACCAATATCTAGAATTTCTGCTCCATCCTTAATTAAACGCATGGCTTGGTTGAACGCGTCATCAACAGAATTATAATTGCCACCATCTGAAAATGAATCAGGTGTCACATTAACAATCCCCATGATAATTGGTTTGTTTAAATCAAGCGTTCTGTTTCTAGGAAGAGATAATTGGATCATGTGATTTAGAAGCGTCCTATAAAGTATTTATTTTACCTTTTATTTCGAAAAGAAGGTTCCGAAATAAAAGGTAAAAATTACCAAACGCAATTCTATATGCTAAGTGAAGAAATTAAAATAAAAAGCCCCGATAAATCGGGGCTGTTACTGAGATTATTTACTCTTTGCTGTCATCAAGCTCATTTGTTGGTCTTGATGCTGGCTCTGATCCGTTTGATTCAGGCTCAGACTTAGCTTCAGGCTTCGAGTCAACCTTAGTTTTTGGCTCTGGTTTTTGATCATGCGCATCTCGAGGAGGACGCACCTCTTTTCGCTCCATCAGATCATCAATTTGACCTGCATCGATGGTTTCGTACTTCATTAACGCATCTTTCATGCTGTGCAGGATATCCATATTATCTTTTAGAATTTGCTCAGCACGGTCATAGTTGCGAGTAACAAAGTCTTTGATTTCAGAGTCAATCAACTTAGCCGTTTCATCTGACATACCTGACATTCGATGAGAACCACCACCCATGTACATTTCGCCTTGCTCTTCTAAGTACATCTGAGGACCAAGTTTGGAGCTTAAACCCCACTGAGTAACCATTTTCTTAGCGATATCTGTCGCACGCTCAATGTCGTTGCTTGCACCAGTCGTGACTTTGTCATCACCATAGATAAGCGCTTCAGCAATTCGACCACCATACAGGCTTGAAAGCATAGATTCTAGGTGCTCTTTAGAATGACTTACACGATCTTGCTCAGGTAAGTACATTGTCACACCCAATGCGCGACCACGAGGGATAATGGACACTTTGTAGACTGGATCATGCTCTGGTACTAAACGGCCCACAATTGCGTGACCTGCTTCGTGATAAGCAGTCATTTCTTTCTCGTGCTCGCTCATCACCATCGACTTACGCTCAGCACCCATCATGATCTTATCTTTAGCAGCATCGAATTCAGCCATGCTCACCTTACGCTTATTACCTCGAGCAGCAAATAATGCAGCCTCATTTACAAGGTTAGCAAGGTCTGCACCTGAGAAACCAGGTGTCCCACGTGCAATCACTGATGCTTGTACATTTTCATCAAGAGGTACCTTACGCATGTGAACATTAAGAATTTGCTCACGACCTCTGATGTCAGGTAAACCAACCACAACTTGACGGTCAAAACGGCCAGGGCGAAGTAATGCTGGATCGAGTACGTCTGGACGGTTAGTTGCAGCAATCACGATGATGCCTTCATTGCCCTCAAAACCATCCATTTCAACTAGCATCTGGTTAAGTGTTTGCTCACGTTCATCATGACCGCCACCCATGCCCGCGCCACGTTTACGACCGACAGCATCGATTTCATCGATGAATATGATGCAAGGTGCAGCTTTTTTAGCTTGTTCGAACATGTCACGTACTCGTGAAGCACCCACACCTACAAACATTTCGACAAAGTCAGAACCCGAGATAGTGAAGAAAGGGACTTTTGCTTCACCTGCAACTGCTTTTGCAAGGAGTGTTTTACCAGTACCTGGAGGACCTACCATAAGTACGCCTTTTGGAATACTACCACCTAGTTTCTGAAATTTTGATGGGTCACGTAAGAAGTCTACAAGCTCAGTTACATCTTCTTTTGCTTCGTCACAACCAGCAACATCAGCAAATGTAGTTTTAACTTGATCTTCACCCATTAAACGAGCCTTGCTCTTACCAAATGACATAGCACCTTTACCGCCACCGCCTTGCATCTGACGCATAAAGAATATCCACACACCGATTAGCAGTAGCATTGGGAACCATGAGATAAAGATATTTGCTAAGAATGACTGTTCTTCAGGTGCAACACCTTTGACATTCACGTCATTTTTCAGCAAATCGTTAATTAAGTCCTCATCATACATAGGCATGATAGTCTGGAAGCGTTCACCGTTTCCTTTAACACCTGAGATAGTACCTGTACTCCTGTCAATGTTGACATCACGTACTGCACCACCGCGCACTTCTTTTACAAACTGCGTATAACTCGTTTGACGATCAATTTGATCGTTTCCATTGAAGCTCTGGAACACTGTCATCAGCACAACTGCGATAACCAACCAGAGTATTAAGTTCTTTGCCATGTCGCTCAAGGAGTTAACCTCTTGTATCTAAAAATTATTTAAATTCAACTATAATGCATTTCAACTGTACTACAGTTTGTAACCTGTCGCCACTATATATACTTCCCTAGATCGTGGACGCGATGCTTTGGGTTTACGAATTTTGACCACTTTAAAATAATTACGTACTTCTTGTACAAATTGATCAAAACCTTCGCCCTGAAAAACTTTTACTGCAAATGCACCATTTTGTTTTAATACTTGATGGCACATGTCTAACGCTAACTCAACCAAATACATACTGCCAGCTTGGTCGGTACTCATGTTGCCACTCATATTCGGCGCCATATCAGAAAAAACCACGTCAACATTTTTTCCATTAATACGATCTAATAATGCATCTAGTACAGATTCTTCTCTAAAGTCACCTTGCAAAAAATCAACACCCGCTAGAGAATCCATAGGTAAAATATCACACGCAATTACCTGCCCTTTCTCACTCACTTCCTCAGCTAAATATTGTGACCAACTTCCTGGCGCTGCTCCTAAATCCACGACAGTCATACCAGGCCTGAGCAGTTTATCTTTCTGTTGTATTTCTTCTAATTTAAAAATAGCACGTGAACGAAAACCTCGTTTTTGTGCTTCATGAACATAAGGGTCATCAACATGTTCTTTTAACCAGCGCTTTGAGCTCGCTGAGTGCTTTTTATTTGCCATATTAACTGCAACTCATTAGTAATATTCTGTAGATGGCGGTAGAATAGCGATAATTCAAGCCTAAGATTAGTAAATATTACCAATATGACATTATCAAATAAACAGAAACAGTACCTTAAAGGTCTAGCTCACCCACTAAAACCAGTTGTTTTACTCGGTGCAAATGGGCTTACTGAAGGTGTTATGTTAGAAATTGATCATTCTTTAGACATTCACGAATTAATTAAAGTGAAAGTACCGACCAATGACAGAGAAACTAAACAACTGATTTTTGATGCAATTGTTAGAGAAACAAAATCGCATAAAGTACAAACTATTGGTCACGTTGTCGTGTTATACCGCCAAAGCGAAGATAAAAAAATCCAACTTCCTCGCTAAGCTCTTTCGTCAACAGCATCTGCTGTTGACGTTTCCTTCCACTCAATCGCCTGCTTTATAAACTCAACTGTTAACTCATTTATTAAGCCACTTTCAGCGTTAAGTAACATACTATAGCCTATGTTTATTGCTGGGATAACCACAATATCGGTGCGATACCCCTGTACCCAGCCACTATGATAATACAATAAGGTTCCTTCAAAATCATAAATGCGCCAGCCTAGGCCATAATGGGCTTCTTTAACGTGCTTGCGCCAGATTCTTCTTTTAAGCTCTCTTTTGGTTTGCACATAAGGCCTAGATTGCACAGTCAATGCATCCAATGACAGTACTTCTGGAAAATGCCCCAGTTGCGCTTTTAGCCAAAAGACCATATCTGCCGCACTTGCATTAACACCAGCAGCAGGAAGTACCTTGTAATAGTTGCTCTTTAACCTAGCTGTATGCCAACGTTTTCTGCCTAAAACGTGAGGCGCGGCAAAATTTTTGTCTTTGGTTAAATTTTTTAAACCAACACCGCCATCACGCATACCTAAAGGCGCAAATAAAAATTCTTCAACCCAGGTTTTGTAATCTAACCCTGTTTTGGTTTGTATTACCCTATCTATAAGACTAAACATGACATTTTGATAACCGTAACAGACACTGGGTTTACATATTGGTTGAATATCAAAAAGCTTATCTGTGATATCGATGTAACTCATTCTAGATTCAACCAGATTATCGTAGGCATTAGGCACTATGCCGCTAGAATGACTTAATAAATTGTAGACTTTTAAATTTTCAAACCTTGAATCACGCGCTTGTGGTAGGTAATGACTGATTTCACGGTCTAGGTCTATTTTCCCTTCAGTAGCTAATTTAGCGGTCAGCGAACCTGCAAACGTCTTTGATACTGACGCCAAACGAAATCGTGTATGCGCATCAACTTTTCTGCCTTTTTTGACTTTTGTTCGACCAAATCCTTTTTGAAAATAACTATCATCACCTTGAACGATACTTAATGCCGCACCAGGAATGGATTTTTCTTTTAGTTTTGTTTCGACTTGCTTAGAATAGCGATTTACAAATTGCTGCCACTGTTGCTGCTCGGCGTTTTCGTTTTTAGTTAATGCCAAACATTCAACGGTGAAGAGCCCCATAACTGCGTAAATCAGGGTCTTCATAAAAATTGCTCCTGTTTTCATAACGGTATTCTAACATTTTGTCGTTTGTTGTCTTGTGTTTGGGCATAAATTATTAATCTGAGGAATTTTAATGCGTAAGTTATCAATACTTGGAGTTGGTTTATTGCTTAGTTCTGCATGTAGTTTTACCCCTCAGTTGGCGCCAGAACTTGCTTTACCTGAAAAACCTTTACTAAAAAAAGAAGTGGTTTTTCTAACTTACAACGCGAAGCATAACCCTGTAAAAATAAAGTCGGTGCAACTTCCTGCGCACCCCATTCAGAAAAACAACCGAGTTTGGGTTGACCCCAAGTCACTTCAATTAACGCAATTACATTATCAACTTGTAGTAAAGCAACTCTCCGAGCTTGGCTTGGTTGTAGCCGATAATAACGATGCCGATTACATTCTAAACGTTCAGCAATTTTCAGTAGAAAGAACTCAAGACATCGATTTACAACTTGAAGCAACTAAAAAAATTAAATCTCAGAATGTGCCAGTCATAAAAAATAACCAATCAAAACTATGCAGCAACTACGAAGTAAAAGTGAGCTTTCGCTTAAATCATAAGCAGAGTGCTGATGTAGTTTGGATTGCTCAGGCAAATATATCCAGCCACACGTTTATTAACAAACCCGTTGTGTATAAATTGACTCAACAGCAGGTAATCGCAAATGAACAGGCCGTTCTCGACTTCATTAACTTGCACAATACGGAAGCAGCGCGTGAGCAACGATTTGAGGAAGAAGTGTCAGTGCCTAAATATCAAGTCGCTTATCAAACGACCCCTTTAACGAAGGTGTCTGGTTTATGCAGTAATCAAGAGGTTTCAGCGTTGACACATGACATCGAAGCGCACCTAATTGCCGAGTTAATGGGCAAATTAAAGGTGCACTAAACATTTTTTTACAGTATTCAAGCAGTTTTATTGCTTATAATTCTTATAATAAAGTCACAATAAAATCGCCTTAATACCTTCACATCAGATGTATACTACATTTAAGTGATTGGTTTTAGTGAGGGAAACATGGAAAACTACGCTACTATTTTACTTGTTGAAGACGATGAATCTTTGGCTCAATGGGTTGCTGAATACCTAGATAACCAAGGCTATACAACACATATTTGCCACAGAGGTGACAAAGCCGTTGCTATGGTCAAAGATACCACTCCAGATATTGTGCTGCTTGATCTCATGCTTCCAGGTCAAGATGGCATAAGCGTTTGTCGAGATCTTCGCCAATTTTACAATAAGCCAATTGTAATGATGACGGCTAAAGATGAAGAAATGGATGAGGTCATTGGCTTAGAGGTAGGTGCTAGTGACTATGTTATCAAACCTGTTAGACCTCGTGCGCTGCTAGCAAGGATAAAATCTCTTCTCAGAGCCTCGGAGCAATCATCTTCTTCAAGCGAAGTGGATGATGACAACATCCAAGTGGGTTCATTACACATAGATACATTAGCGCGTAAAGTGACGATTGACGGCACTGAAATTGCGATTTCTAGTGCTGAATATTTATTACTTCACTTTTTAGCAAGCAATGCCGGGGAAGTAGTATCTCGAGATGCGGTATTTAAAGCCACAAAAGGTCGAGAATACGATGGCTTGGACAGAAGTGTTGATGTGCTTATATCTGCACTTAGAAAAAAGTTTAATGATGACCCTCAACACCCAGAAAAATTTAAAACCGTCTGGGGTAAAGGGTACTTAATGGTACCTACAGCTTGGTAAGACTGCCGCTTTTCTCATAACCAACATGTTTAACCATGTTGGTTATGTCAATGTATAATTTGGTGTAGCCAATTTGAAAAAACTCTATCTTTATTTACTTGCCAGTGCGCTATTATCTATCGTGGTTCTTGGGTGGTTAATCGATACATTTAATCAACAAGCTTTCTCACCAGATGATAACTTCATGTGGCAACGTAACATCACCGGTGGATTTATCAAACAGTTGGAAAGACAACCTATCAAGCAACGTGCGTCATTCGCTAACACCATCAGTCAAGAGTTTTCACTAGATGTAAGTTATAAAGATGGTCAAAGTCTTGCTCTGCCCTCTGAATTAAAAAACGAAATGTTTACGCCGCAAGGGTTATTGCTTGAAGACGAACTTGGCTTTTATCTACTTAGGTCATCTAAAAATCTTATGCCAGATTATGTCGAGTTACGTCTAACCAAACCAGAGCAAGAGCAAAACAGTGATATGTTACTGACTTTGTTATTTTATTCTGGCGTGTGTACTTTTATGTGGTTCATATTATCACCGCTCGCTAAAAGGTTAAACGTATTAACCAGCAAAGCGAAACAGTTTGCTGCCGGTGATTTTTCTGCTCGTATTGAGCCAAACCATTTTACTTACATTAAAGATGTTGAACTAACATTTAATGGCATGGCGAGCAAAATTGAAAAACTAATGGCAGAAAACAAACTAATGGCTTCGAGCTTATCTCATGATATCCGAACGCCTGTAGCCTGCATGCGCTTTGCTTTGGATGCTGCCATTGATGAACCTGACAACAAAAAAGTGAATGAAATTCTTCTTAGAATGGAAAAAGATTTGGATCAAATGGAAGATATGCTTAAGTCATATTTATCCTTTGCAACACTAGAGCAAAAGTCTCATTTATTAAATTTTGAAACAACACACGCTTCTCATTATTTGAGTGAAGTAAGCTTGCAAATACAACCTAAGTTACAAAAAGCCAATTTGTCGTTACTTACAGAGCTAAATGCCAAATTCGAAATAACTGCAGACTTGCATTGGTTAGCCCGTGCAATTACAAACTTACTCAGTAACGCGTGTGATTTTGCAACCAAGCATATTCAGATTTCTAGTTACTATGACTCACAATATGTCTACATAGAAATAGAAGATGACGGCCCAGGTATCGCACCGGAGAACTGGCACAAGGTATTTAGTCCTTTCTTTCAAGAGGAAAACCATCGAAATCGTGCAGAGAAAAGCTATGGACTTGGACTTGCGATTGTCAGTAAGGTGGTAGATTGGCACCATGGGAAAGTATCCGTATCACAGTCTGAGAGCTTAGGCGGAGCTAGATTCACCATTCAACTGCCGATAATGTTTAGCTGATATATAATAAAGCCGCATTGATTGAAGACAAGGTCTTTTTATTTTTCATCATTTGCAGTAGATTGTCAGCCATTCCTTAGAATTTAAAAGAATAACAAGATATGAGTAGTGTTAGAGGCGAGTTCAGTTCTCGTTTTGGTTTTATTATGGCTGCCGCTGGATCGGCTGTTGGGCTTGGAAATATTTGGGGCTTCCCAACTCAAACCGCCTCAAACGGTGGCGCTGCATTCGTGCTCGTGTATCTTATTTTGGCTTTTTGCTTAGCATACCCTGCTTTAATGGCCGAACTTGTGATTGGTCGTCATGGCCAAGCAAACGCCGTATCCTCTTTACAAAAATTAGCTAACTCACCATTACAGAAAAAATTCGCATTCATCGTCGGTTTTGGCGGTATTATTTGCTCAGGTTTAATCCTAAGCTTCTATGCAATTGTTGCTGGCTGGATGTTCAGTGCTACCGCAGAGCCAATTGCTGCAATGACTGGTTTAGAAAGTTCATCTGCTTGGCTTAACAGTCAGTCGTTTCAGCGCGATCTTATCTTTACTAGCTTATTTATAATCTTAACTATAACTATTATCAGCAAAGGCGTTGAAAACGGTATAGAAAAATGGTCAAAGCGCCTAATGCCAGCCCTACTTAGTATCTTAGCACTGCTTATAATGTATGTCATGACACAAGAAGGCGCAATGGAAGGTTTAAAGGCTTACTTAGTGCCTGATTTTGACTCTTTGCTGAACCCGCAATTATTGGTAAGCGCGCTTGGACAGGCATTTTTCTCGCTGTCTTTGGGCACGAGTGTGATGATTATTTATGGTTCATACATTAGTAAAAAAGAAAATTTAATTTCATTAGGTGCTTATGTCACGCTTATCGATGTCCTCATTGCATTCGTGGCTGGCCTTTTAATTATTCCTGCTATGTATGTTGCACAAGCCCAAGGAGTTGCTATTTTCTCAGAATCTGGTGCCCTGTTATCTGAAGATACATTAGTATTTCAAGTTTTACCTGCTTTATTTACAAGCATGGGAGATATAGGCTACTTCGTCGGTTTCGCTTTCTTTGCACTGATGAGTATAGCTGCACTTACATCATCTATTTCAATGCTTGAAGCGCCAGTATCTTATGCTGTAGAAAGATTTACTTTAGGCCGTGTTCAAGCAACTTGGATAATTGGTGGTCTTATCTCTTTAGTCAGTTTCACCATTATTTTTAATTTCTCTGCACTGTTTGGTTTTATTGTAAGTTTGACTACACAATTCTCTCAGCCATTAATTGGTATGCTTTGCTGTATCTTTGTCGGCTGGATCTGGCATAGAAATAAACTGCTTGGCGAAATTAAAAATGGACATGATGAAGCAGAAAGTACTCTTTTTTGGAAAGTGTGGCCTTGGTACATCAAGTTTGTTTGCCCACTGGCAATTGCTATGGTGTTTCTTCATTCTTTCTAAACAGAGCTAGATACCTAATAAAAAAGCGAGTATCAAACTCGCTTTTTTATTGTACTAATTGCATATCAGTATGCGGAATACCATCTTCTAGATAACTATCAGATATGGCTTTGAATCCTAACCTTGCATAAAAAGGTGTAAGATGAGTCTGAGCACTCAATTGAACTTCACATTCAGGCCATACATTCGCGCATACATTTAGTGATTCCTTCATCAAAGCAGATGCTAGCCCCTTCCCTCTATTTGGTTCAGTGATAATCACTCTTCCAATCGCCGCAACACGGGCTGATTTTAGATAGCATCGCGCGTAGGCAATGATATTTCGCTTATCATCTAAACAATAAATGTGTCTGGTCTCCTTCAGAATATCAATATCATCTAATTCAGGATAAGCGCACTCTTGCTCAACTACAAAAATATCTACCCTTGCTTTCGCAAGTTTATAAAATGTAAGAGTATCTAATTCTGAAAATTGTCTTGTATACCAATTCATATTTTCCACCGATAAAAAAGCCTAGCTAGGCTAGGCTTTTTACAAATTATAACGTACTAATTTAGTTAAATAGTCTCTCTAACTGGTCACATAGTTGAGACACATTCACATGATCATGTTCGATGGTTAAATCAACATACCCATCACCTCTAAATGCACGATCAAGTTCAATTAAAACGTGAGTATTGTGTGCTTCAGGTACGAATGACAACTCAATCTCTTGAATGCCAAATAACGAACGCGAGTTTGGTCTATATTCTAGCTCTTGATAGCAACCAGACGTTGATTGGAAACTAGAAGCCCTCAGATACCCTTTTTCAACATCCGCTTTTACTAAGCTAAAACCTAGCTTGTCCATAGCCTGCATACAAGCTTTAACTGCTTCATTCGGGTAAATATGCAGCGTATCTTTGTCATTAGGATCAATGGCCAAATCAATATCAAGACCAGTTTCAACCCAAACGAACGAGTGATTGTAACCCGCGTTTAACTCAGTAATTGGGGTTTCTGAATGCAGTCTAGCTTCGAATGGGATGACTTTCTTTTCACCTGGTCCAATTACAAATTGTTCTGATATACGCCATTTGTCTAAAACATGGTTAGTAAAATATTCGCCATCATCTGACTCAACTTTGACTCGTGTCATCAGTGCTAACTCTAGGCCGGATACCTGTTGCTCAACATCTCCGCCTTCAACAATAATTTGTGCTTGAAACTTTTGACCTGGATATAAATGTTCAGTTTCTAAAATAGTATCGACCTTCGCAGCCCCGATACCCACAGATGCAAGGATTTTTTTAAACATCGCCTCTCCTGTAGAGATTATTCCTTCTAACTGCATCTTAACCACATTTAATAAATCTTGTCAGCGAAAATTTATGTTTTTAATGCAAATATCTTTCAGTGATAACAAGTTACTCAATTTTTGCGCACTATTATCCTAAAGTTTTGATTTATAAATCAGTCAGTTTTGCTAATATGCTAAATCAATTTCGCTTAATTATATTGAATATGGAACTGTTGTTTTTTGCTGTCGCATTTGCATGCGGATTTTCTATTTATCAACTCAAGCTACCACCACTTATTGGCTTTTTAATGGCCGGCTTTATTCTAAATCTCATGGGTCATCAGACAACTAATTTACTCACTCAGTTAGCTGATCTCGGTGTAACAATACTATTATTCAGTATTGGTCTAAAGCTCAAAGTTGGTAATTTAGTTAAACCTCAGGTTTGGGGTCCAGCAACACTGCATATTGTTTTAAGCACCACATTTTTTGCCAGTCTATTATTATTATTATGTGCAGCATCACTGCCCTTATTCAGCGCATTAGATACCTCAAGTGCCTTACTTGTAGGTTTTGCTTTTAGCTTCTCAAGCACGGTATTTGCTGTAAAGGTATTAGAAGAACGCGGTGAAATGTCTGCTCTACACGGTAAAATAGCCATTGGAATCTTGGTTATGCAGGATATCTTCGCAGTTATCTTTTTGGCTGTCAGCACTGGTAAAGTGCCAAATATCTGGGCGCTTGGGCTGTTAGTAGCACTACCTTTATTTAGACCCGTCATGTTCTGGGTGCTAAATCGCTCTAAACATGGTGAACTTTTACCTCTATTCGGCTTCTTCTTCGCCTTGGTTATCGGCTACCATGCCTTTGAGTTTGCAGGATTAAAAGGTGATTTAGGTGCACTTATCATAGGCATGATGTTTGCCCCGCACAAAAAGGCCAGTGAGCTGTCTAAATCATTACTCAATGTTAAAGACATCTTACTTGTCGGCTTTTTCTTGAATATTGGTTTAAATGCAAATATTACACCTAATGCACTGTTCGTTGCAGTTATGCTTGTCTTAGTCTTACCCATCAAAGTCATACTTTACTACCTATTAACTAATTTCTTCAGACTAAGAGCCCGAACGTCTTTGTTAAGTGCATTTACGCTGTCAAATTACAGTGAGTTTGGATTAATCGTATGTGCAGTAGCAGCTTCAACAGGCCTCATCACCAGCGATTGGTTAACCGTTGTTGCAATTGCAGTGTCAATTACCTTTGTGATAGCTTCTCCACTAAATAAACGTGCAAATGAGTTGTATGTTAAGTTAGAGCCATGGCTACTAAAATTTGAGAGTGACAAACGGCTGGAGGAAGAATTACCTGTTAATTTAACTGACACTAAAATAGTTATTTTCGGTATGGGTCGAATTGGCACGGGTGCATATGAAACCATAGAAGCGTCTCATCCTGGTAAAGTAGCTGGAATAGATATCAAACCAGAAGTAGTTGATAAACATGTGAAGCGCAAACGTCGTGTTTTACTTGCAGATGCAACCGATCCAGATTTCTGGCAGCGCATGAACCACTCGGACGTTGACATGGTTATGTTAGCCATGCCCAAGCATATGCAAAACATTTTTGCGCTAGATCAGCTTAGAGCATCAGGTTTTAGTGGTCGTGTCAGTGCGATTGCATATTACCCAGATCAACAACGTGAACTAGAAGAAATGGGTGTTGAATTTACCTATAACTTCTATCTTGAGGCTGGTAGTGGTTTCGCTGAACACGTTAGACAAAAGATATTTAATTAAAAACTTAAATAGTTATCAGTACTATAAAAGGTACTGATAACTATTTCTATTGAACACTCAACAACTTACATCTAGACGTCTAATATACCTATTCCTGATATTGCAAGTCGATTTACAAAGCTTTACACGGGCCGTAGAAATCATGCTCAAAAAAAGAGTAAACTGGAACGGTCTTATGAGCTAAGTCTCTATTTTAAACACAATTTTTTGTTTAATATATACTTAATCTTAAGCTCATACTTTTTGGAATTTTTGGCAAGCGAGAGGCATTGATGCGCAAAAGTAAGGCAGAATCAAATTTTTCAGCCGTGGTTGATGATGTAAAAGCGAGTCCTTTTATGGACCTGCAAAGCCGACTTGACGAGCTGCAAGACAACGGAATGACAGCGCTGACAATTCGCACTGTATTATTTAATAAAATGTTAGATATGCACAGTGTCCCGGCCGACCATTTTTTGAGAAAAGAATCAGCTCCATCTAGATTAGATGACCCGAAAATAATTGAAACACTTAATGACCTTGGATTTTATAAACAAAGCAAAGTCGTTCATTAATTCACTGGGGAGCCTACTCTCCGACTTATAGGCTGGCAATGCCCGTCGCCAGCCTATCTTCTCTACAGAGTATTACTTACTCATTTCTTTATCTTTTAATACTTCTTTTTTGATAATCTTCTTAGGCATAAAACTCAGAATAGCCAGTTTTACAGGTAACCAGTAAATAGCGTAAACAGAGTCGTGTTTAGCATCATACTTACCAACACCAATAGTTACCTTACCAGCCTCGGAAGCTTTGATTAAAGTCCCACCTACTCTATCCCAAATAGCCAATGCCGAGCCCAAGTTGGTATCAAAGTGTTTAGGGTTATCGCTATGATGAACCTGATGCTGAGCAGGACTAATAAACCACCCTTCTAATTTGTCTCCCCAACTAAACCAAATATGGGAGTGTCTTAAATTAGCACCAAAAATATTAAACAAAAATACAAAAGCATTCGCGCCTAAAATATCAAACATGCTCAAAGAAGTCCCAAATAAATGATAGCCAATCCCAACCGCAACCCCCTGGGTTATAGCCATTCGGCAAGCATATAAGTAACTCTCAACGGGATGGGTTCTATAAATAGTAAAAGGAGTTAGCACCTTAGCTGAGTGGTGAACCTTATGAAACTCCCATAAGAATGGAACTTTATGAAGCATTAAATGTAGTAGGTATCGGGTAAAATCATCGAGCAGAAATAGTATGAGTGTAAAAAAAGCAACCACAACAGCCTCTGACCATTGCAACATAAGCGGTTTGCCAAGCACCCATTCAAGGAAATCTGTGACAGTTATGGCGACAGGCACCATGGTCAATACAATTGGTGCAAACGTTGCTGCTTTAATTACTTTATTGGTTATCAACAGTGTGTAATCTAATTTCGCACTTTTACACAACCACACTCTTTTGGGAAATAAGAAGCTTAGAAAACCTTTGATACTTTTTCTCTTTGAAGCCCCCCAATAAACGAAGAAAGCCATGATAATGGCGCTCAGTAAATAAGGGATATAAATTCGTTTATTCGCATCAATTAAATATGAAGGCAAGGCTGATATATCTTGCCATATTTGTTCTAACACGCCTTCTCCTTTAACACAGAAATTGAGAGAGGTAATTTTGTTTAAATAGACTCAATATATTATGACATATGAAATTTATAAAAAACTTATGTATTTATATCGTTCTGTATTAAGCATAAAATTATACGAAAAAGGGCCACAAGCGGCCCTTTTTTTTAATACAAATAAAATATCTTTTAAAACTGATATTTATAACCAAATATAACTTGTCTTGGTTTACTCGGGCGCGCACCATAAGGTCGACGGCTGACTACTTTCTCTTCATCAAGTAGGTTATCAATCTTAAGATAGATACGTCCATACTTATCAAAATCGTAACCCGCAGATATATCAACCGTAATCGCACTATCAGTTTTTGCATCATTAAGACCATCTGCAATAATGTCGCCATTATCATCAACTAGATCACCAGCTCTTTCTTGCATTGAAGAAACATTTTTAATGCTTAAATTGGTGTACCACTCGCTTGCCTCAAAACCAATATTAAATGCAAACTGATGTTCAGGAACGTATGGAAGGCTGTCACCAGACGTCACTCTACCCCATTGATCAAAGTCTGATGTGAAATCTGTTTTAAACTCACCTTTGGTGTATGTATAAACAAAGCCATAAGGGATATCTATTTGTAAGTTTAGAGGATAGCGCTGAGAAAATTGTGTTTCTAGCCCATATACATCAACTTCGCCACCGTTGAATTCCTGATCAATTGCCTCATCGATACCACAATTTGAAAATCCGCAACTTTCTTTTAAGTTGCTGTAGTCATTGAAGAATGCAACTGCTTCGAATTGCGTAATTCCGTCGTTAAATCGGCCGCCAAACTCATAGTTAACGCTTTTTTCAACTTCGATATCTGCGGCTTGTTTAGGACTGCTTGGAACAAAGCCTTGATGCACACCAAACAATAAACCAGAGTCATCATTTAATTGATAAAAGCCACTTACACCTGGTAACCAGATGGTGGTCTTTTTCTTTTGCCAATCGTCAACATCTTTTTTATCTGTATAGTACATATCCATGCTTTCGCCACGCACGCCTGCAGATACCGTTAAATTACCCAGCGTTACAGTATCTTCAATGTAAACTGAAAGCGCTTTCGTGTTTTCGATATTTGTCGTGGTGAATACGGCTTCTTCAGCTGTTTTTACAGAAAAACCGTCTTCCATTTCATATGTTTCAGTAAAGTGCTTTCGTTCAATTTCATCTTCATGTAATCGAACACCGAAAGCAAGCTTGTTCTCAACACCCTGAATTGAAAAGTCATAATTACCATCAACTTGAATACCTTGAGAGAAGTATTCGCGGTCATTTGTACCCATTAGTAAATAATGCGTTGTGCTGCCTGACTCCACTGAGTTTTGAGTACCAGAGATAACCGCGTATTCTCTTTCATATTTTTCAGGGTTAGCCAAAATAGCTGACAAACTAGCTTGAGAGCCTACTATCTTACTAAGCTTCAACCAAGCTCGTTCATAATCATGTCGATAAACACGGGTTGTCATTGATAAGTTTTCGTCTGACATATTATGAGAAAACATAATCTGTTGGTGTTTAGTGTCCATTAATGCCGGCTGAGTCGCTGCATAACGTCTGTATGGGTTTTCAGCAAAATCTGCATCAGTTAGACCTAAATATGTTTCGTCTGACTTTTCATCTGCGTAAGATAATTTCAGACCAAAAGAGTGATCAACACCATCATTCGACATCTGGTAATTAAACTTAGCTAGTAAGTCATTTTTATCAAAACCAGTATTGCCACCGCCGTCTAGGTCTTTAAAGCCGTCCGCTTTTAGGTTCACACCTTCAATTAAAAAGCCTACGTTATTAACAACAGAACCGAAATGACCATGTACTTTTTCATATCCGTCAGTGCCTCTTGCGATATCAATACCACCTTCGGTGAACTCAGGTACTTGTCTAGTAACAAAGTTGAGTGCACCAGCCACTGTTTGCGGGCCATGTTTAATCGCTGCTGGGCCTTTAAATACCTCAACTGCGGTCATACGTGTAGGCACAGGGAAGTAATAAGCAGCTGACGCTGAATAAGGAGAAGGACCAATTAACACGCCATCTTCCATGATAGTGATCTTTTTACTTCGCTCAGGTGTTACCCCTCTGAAACCAATATTAGGGCGCAGACCGTAACCGTCTTCTTCCCTAATATTCACGCCTGGTACCTTGCTCAAGATGCGATGAATATCATCATATTCAAACTTCTCTAATTCAACTTCGGTAAGCAAAGTCGTTGAACCAGCCTCAGTGCGAAGTTTATCTGTATGGCTTAGTATTGTAATGTGTTCAATATCATCACCGCTTGTTTCCTGTTTGTTATCAGCAAACGCAGACGTCGCAATACTTGCCACAGCTAATGCTAAAAGTGTTTTTTTCATAGAATTCGCTCTTTAATCATTGTCGCCTGCTGAAGTTTTAGGTAGCTCAAGTGCCAACTTATTAATGAAGTCATGCTTGAGATGATCTGTAATATCTTTAACTTTAGCGTGAGTGTGCTCAACTTTTTCTTTCTCATTTACAAGTGCTTGCTGCAGGTTACCGTTAATTGCGTCTATTGCTGCATTTGAATCCTGAATACCTTTCAGCATGGCTTCTTTTATATCAGAGCCACTCTCAAAATCTAAGAAATCATCAAAACCAGTCGTATTTTCAGCTTCACTACCATTACCGGTAAATAGTTTCTCAAACGCTGCTAAATTCGCTTTCATATTTGCTAAGGAGTTTGCAGAAACCGGAGATTCAACGTCTTCAGCACACGAAACTAAGCCGCAAGAGTTACTGAAGTAGCCTAGTGGAATAGCAAGCTTATAATCTTTCAATTGCTTGTCAGCATAAAACATTGCATTAGTAATCACATTTACAGCTGCATGGGCACTATCAAAGCTGTTATCAGGCTCACCGGCTTTTTTAAGTTCTACAGCATAACCTGTTTCACCTTGCCATCTTTCTAGTAACACCTTTGAGTTATCAACTAGATCATTAGCAACTTCTAGTGCAAATTCACATCGTGCAACACGACGCTCTCCATCAGGACGGCTGTTCCAATCAGCAAGTGCATCATTGGCAATTGAGCAACTATGATCTAATTCTGAGCTAAATAATAAATGCTCTAAGCTCACCAAACCGCGGCGAGTGGCAGTACGACTTTTAATATCATAAGGACGGCTTTGGTCTAAGTTAATCACACCATCTTCAAAATAAGCAGTATCTTGGTCAACGCCACACGTACTTTTTGCAGGCCATGAATAAATTAAGTTTCTTAGCTCACCTTCATTTGCAGCCAATGGCCCTATTTGCATTAGCTCGGCCTGTTGCCAAAGTGCTGTTGTAATTCTCCAGCTAGATTGCGCTGTGGCAAGTGCGTCTATTCTTGCTTGCTCTGCACTGTCGCCCGCTGCGACTGATTTTTCAATATCACAATAAGCAGCTAATGTTGTGCTATTCTTTTCAGCTTGCTCTTTAAACGCAACGAAAGTTGGCGTCATAACATTATCAACTAGGTTTGCTAATAGTGCTGATTCGTCAAAACTTGTTGTACTGCCACCGTTATCAACTACTGGTGTAGTACCACCATCAAAATTTGTGCCTTGGCTGCTCGACGTGCTTTCAGAGCAAGCAGCTAAACCAAGTATTAAAGAAGTTGCTAAAGCCAGCGGCTTTAGTTTTACGGATCTCAACATAAAATTAATCCTAAAATCTCGAATCGTAGATACAGAAAAAGGTTAGTAACCTAAATCACTAACCTTTTAACAACTTGTTAGCTAAAAATATTACCAGTTTTTAGCGTTTTCTTCAGCAAAATCATATGCAGCTGCAAGAATGTCACGCGCTTGAACTAGCTTCTCAGCGTAAGCTTCAAACTCATCTGTTGTACCTTTAGCTAGTGGCTGATCACCCATTAACGTATGAACTTCAACAAACTTAACTTCTCCAAAGTCAGCTTTCTTCGGGTTTAAGTCATTATCAGCAAATGGTGAGAATGGGCTAAACTGGAAGTTTAACGCAAAACCTTTCATTTCACCCCAATGCTTAGCATAAGATGCAAACTCGTCAGTTGTATACTCACCGTCTTTAAGGTTTTCAATGTCTTTTAGTGAATCATTGATGTAATGGACAACTGTCGCAGCAATCGCTTTTTCCCAACCAAGTGCAGCATCAAAAACGTGCTTGTCAAACTGAGCTTTTACGTCTTCTGAGAAATCAGCTGCATCTGTACCATGATTGTCAGTGATGATCTTACGACCCGCAATAAAGTTAACCATAGCTTCAGCTGTGAAGTCAGTTGTTACTTCTGCACCTCGGTCACGCTTAGCAGCATTCGATGAGTTACCCCATACGAACTCAGACGCTAAATCGATCTTACCATTTGCATCGATATCGTTCTTTCCTTGGAATTCGTCACGACCGTCTTTTTTAGCAATCTCATCATCAGAGTATTCTAGGTAGTTACGTGATGCACCGAAGTAACCAAAACCTTCATCGTATTGGTGCTCAAGTTTAGTGTAAAGTTTGCCTTCTTTTTGAGCTACTTTATTGTCAGACTCAAGGCCTTCACCAAGGTAATCATCCGTACCTTGAGAGAACATTAGTGCGCCAAGTGTGTGCTTTTGAACTAGTTGAACTAAATCTAAACCCTCTGGCGTGATGAATGCTTTAGTAATCGCAACGCCATTAACATCAACTAAGCTTTCACCGTCGTTAACTTTTTGGATTTGAGCAATAAATAAATCAAAGTAGTGCTTTACTAAACCTTCAGGTGTTTTAGCTTGAGCGCCGAATTCAGTAACACCTTTAAAGTTACCTTCAACTTCCCACTCTTTATACATTTTAGCAGCGTCTGCACCAGCGATTTTACCGCTTAACTCTTTGCCTGAGCTTGAAATAGCTGCAAATGTTTGCTGCTCATATGCAGATAAGTCATCACCTAAATGTGAAATTGGGTTTTCAGATACTGAATCATAATCACCCCAAAGTGCGTCAAGCTTTGCTCTTACATCAGCAGCAGCAATACCGTTTGTTTCGATGTACTCAACTGTCATCTTGCCCATGTAAGACTTGATTTCAGCAGAAAGCGCGTGACGAGCAATTTGGCCTGTGTACGCAACTGATGAGCCTTCACCCAATTTTGAAGTAAACTCATAAACGTTTACACCATCTGTTGCGTCAACGTCAGTTACCGTTAGTGTTAGCTCTTTTTCAAAAGATAATTCACCTGAATCTTTAACCTTTACAGTTACTTTTACTTCGGTTTCTTGCTCAAAGTTTATAGCAATTGAATCTTTAAGCTTAAGGCTACCTTCAACAATTTCGAAACGGTCATCAGCAACAGTGAAAGTTGCACCTTCAGCATTATCGTCAGTAGCACTTAATGAACCAACAACTGCACCTAGTGTGTCTTCAGTGATTGCTGATGGAGAAAGAGTGATATCAGTTGGTGCTTTATTTGTAGGCGTTGTTGTATCAGGTGTAGTTGTTTCGTTATTGCTTGAACCGCCACACGCAGTTAAACCTAATGTTGCAGCTAAAATAGATGTAGCTAACAGAGACTTACGAAGGGTCATTCTTATTGTCCTTTGAAAAATACTAGATATTATTAAATTTTAATTACGGCAAAGTATACACATATCTAAATAACAATCAATATTATTTACACTGCTATAAATAGCGAATTTGTCAAAAAATAGTGCAAAAAACACTCACCCCTTAGCAGAGAATCTTACATTTCCTATTAAAATCAATTACATAATGAAGCACCATTAAAAGGTTAATTTAGTAATCTTTATGATAATTAATATCAATTACCTTATTTTTATTGTGTAATTATCAATTATTCTCGATGCTATCATTAAATATTTGTTGCGCAGTTTTCCAAATAGCCAAATTGACTGGATCTTTTAGTCTTGTAGATTTAGATATCAAACCAATTTCTATATCGGTGTTACCAGCGTCAATAGGCAATACTCTTACTTGCTGCTTAAAAGGACTTTGAGATAGAACAACATCTGGCACTAATGCTACTCCAAACCCTAAACTGACAAGGGCCACGATTGCCTCATGACCTGATACATGCGCATAGACTTTCGGTTTAAAGTTTTGTTGAGTACAGAAATCATCAAGTCTATCCTTTAAAACTCCCTGTTCCGGTACAATATATGCCAGCTTTGACCAATCAAGTTCCTTTTTAGTCACCGCATTAATACTTTCAGATAGTGGACATTCCATAGTCGGCGCTATCATTAGCAGCCTAGCTTCACCTAGCTTTGTATATGCAACACCAGCTGGTAGCTCTGTTGGCTTAACAGCAACTGCTAAATCTGCTTTTTCGGCTTGTACGTTCGATATTGAAAGCGCTGGGTCCCCTGTATTTAGATTTAACTCAACATCAGGATATTGCTTACGAAACGCCGCAAACAACTTATATATGTAGCTGTAACTTGCCGTAACAGAACAATACAAGTCAGCTTCACCAGATAAAACTTGTTGCTCAGTCTGACATTGCCCCTTAAAAAGTCGCCATTGATTTAAAGTTGCATTGGCATAGTCGACAAAGGCTTTTCCTTGAGAAGTTAATGACACACTGCGGTTATCTCTAATAAACAAAGGCATGCCAACCTCTTTTTCTAATTGTTTTATTTGTCGGCTCAGTGTTGGCGCACTAATAAAGCAAAGGTTGCTTGCTCGCCCAAAATGCAAGGTATCTGCTAGCGCTAAGAAATACTTAAGTTGTTTATGATTCATTTTACATTTCAAAAATTGAAACACAGTAATTCAAATATATCATTTTACGAAACCAATACTACCCCCTATTCTCAAACTCGTATCTAGACAAACACTTATTATTTAAAGGCTCTAACATGGCGAATTATTTTAATACTCTTTCATTGCGTGAACAGTTAGCACAACTTGCTCAATGCGAGTTTATGGATCCAAAAGAATTTGAAAACGGCGTAACAGCACTAGAAGGAAAAAAACTGGTTATTGTAGGTTGTGGCGCACAAGGTCTAAACCAAGGTTTGAACTTACGTGATTCAGGGTTAGATGTTAGTTATGCTCTTCGCGATTCTGCGATTTCTGAAAAGCGTGCCTCATTCGTTAATGCATCTGAGAACGGTTTTACCGTTGGAACTTATAAAGAGCTTATTCCTTCAGCGGATTTAGTTCTTAACCTTACTCCTGACAAACAGCACACTAGTGTTGTTGAAGCTGTGATGCCACTTATGAAACAAGGCTCAACACTGGCATATTCTCATGGTTTCAATATTGTTGAAGAAGGTATGCAAGTCCGTGAAGACATCACCGTGATCATGGTTGCACCTAAGTGTCCTGGGACTGAAGTACGCGAAGAGTACAAGCGTGGGTTTGGTGTACCTACCCTTATTGCTGTCCACCCTGAAAATGATCCAGAAGGTAAAGGTCTTGAACAAGCAAAAGCCTATGCAGCAGGTACTGGCGGACACAGAGCAGGTGTACTGAAGTCATCGTTTATTGCAGAAGTAAAGTCAGATTTAATGGGTGAGCAAACTATCCTTTGCGGTATGTTGCAGACTGGATCACTGCTTTGCTTCGATAAGATGGTAGAAAAAGGTGTTGATGCAGCATATGCATCAAAACTTATTCAATATGGCTGGGAAGTCATCACCGAGGCACTTAAACACGGTGGTATCACCAATATGATGGACCGCTTAAACAACCCAGCAAAAGTCAAAGCATTTGATCTCAGTGAAGAACTAAAGCACATCATGCGTCCACTGTACAACAAGCATATGGACGATATCATCAGCGGCGAGTTTTCAAGCGGCATGATGACCGATTGGGCAGAAGACGACGCCAAACTACTTTCATGGCGCGCAGAAACCGCTGAGACAGCTTTCGAAAAGCAAGAAAATACAGATGAAGAAATTTCTGAACAAGCTTTCTTTGACAAAGGTATTTTAATGGTTGCTATGGTAAAAGCGGGTGTTGAACTTGCATTTGAGACCATGACTGCAGCTGGCATTATTGAAGAGTCGGCATATTACGAATCTCTTCATGAGACACCATTAATTGCAAATACGATTGCACGAAAGAAATTATTTGAAATGAACCGTACTATCTCAGATACAGCAGAATATGGCTGTTATTTATACAATCATGCTTGTTTGCCATTACTTCAAGACTTTATGAAGAACGTTGAAACTGATGTCATTGGAGTAGGATTAAATACGGATAACTTTGTTGATAACCAAGCATTAATCACGGTAAATAGTGAAATTCGCAATCACCCTGTTGAAAAAGTGGGTGAGACATTACGCGGTTACATGTCAGCAATGAAGAAGATTGTTTAGAAACGTTTCGCTTGTTAGAAACCAAGCCCAATAACTATAAAGTTTTGGGCTTTTTTACTATTTGTTTACAATTTAAAATAAACTTCAATAATTAAAAAGAATTCCTGTGCTAGAATAATTACTTAACTCGTTATCAAAATAAGTAATATGAAAGCGAATAGTTTATCCATTACAGTAAAAATCTCGATTCTCGGTAGTTTAATTGCAATTATTGTTGCAACACTCATCGGGGTAATTTCTACCTACCAGGCAAAGGGCATGGTCGAAAGACGCATGGTACACTCTGAATTGCCAAGTAAAGTAGAAAATATAAGCAAATCGATAGAAAAACAAATTACGCAAATGAAAGATGCTGCAGAGCTGCTTTCAAGTAACCAATTTATCCTCGCTAATGTTAAAAACCACCGACAGAATGACACCCTACTCTTATCTGAATTGAAACGTATTGCAAAGCAGTTTGATTTAGCCACTGCGTCTTGGGCAAACCGTGAGACGGCAGAGTACTGGAATCAACACGGATTCTTACGTGTTTTGAACCATCAAGAAGACGGCTGGTTTTATGGTTTCACAAAATCAGGTGATGCCTACTCAATCAGTATTTTCAGAGAAACCACTGGTGAAGTAAATATGTTCGTGAACCACCAACAGTTGAATGGTGTTGGTTTAGCTGGGCTGGCTAAAAGCGTCAATGATATGCAGAGCATGCTCAGTCAATTTACTTTAGAGCAGACTGGATTTGTTTTCGTAGTTGATAATACAGGGGCTATTAAGTTATTCCCAGACAGTCGCTCAACTCAAGCACAGTCATTAAAAGACTTATATGGCAATACAAATTCCAATGCGCTGCTACAGGATAACGCATCAAACCTTATTAATGTCACTTTGAATAATAAAGCGCAAGTGATTGCAAGCCAGCAAATTAAAGGCACTAATTTATTTGTTGTTGCTCAAGTTCCAGAACATGAAGTTTATACAGAAATACGAAGCCTTCAATGGCAAATCGTAGGCTATGCCAGCATCATTGCGATTTTTGCTTGTTTAGTCAGCTTTTTCTTAGCTCGCACTCTAGCAGCGCCACTTTCTCAGATTGCTCAACTCTTTGCTAATTTAGGCAGTGGCGATGCCAAATTAAATTATCGATTACCAGAATCAACTCATCCAGAACTGCAAGAGCTTAGTGACGGCTTTAATCAGTTTATTTCGAAGATAGAGAAAGCTATCAAACAAGTGGCAAATGAAAGTCATGAAATTCGTACCACGAGCCTTAAACTGACAAATCAAAGTAATCGAACTTGTCATGCCCTCAATGAACAAAAGTCTCAAACATTGTCCGTCGCTGCGGCGATAAATGAAATGGGTGCAACGGTACAAGAGATTGCAGGTAATGCGCATAATTCTGCCCAATTGACTGAGTCGAGTAAAAATACGATTAAGCATAGCGAACAAGAAATTGCTCGTTCTCAAATTACATTAGGGCAACTTGCCGATGATATTAATGGTATGGCAGAACAAGTTAATTCTCTCGTTGAGCGAACCAGGTCAATTGCAAGTATTGTCGAAGTGATTAGAGGGATATCAGAACAAACCAACCTTTTGGCTCTCAATGCTGCCATTGAATCAGCAAGAGCCGGTGAACATGGTCGAGGTTTTGCGGTCGTTGCAGATGAAGTTCGTGCATTGGCAAGTAGAACGTCACAATCTACTGATGAGATCCATAACACCATTAATGAACTTACTCTTGCAGCAGAAAATATCGTGTCGCAAATCACACAGTCCAGAAGCCAAGCTGAGCATAGTGTCATGAGTATGCAAAACTCAGTGGATCTTCTTAAAGACGTTAGTGAGACATCGAACCAGATCAACGATATGACAACTTTAATCGCTGCCGCTACCGAAGAGCAAAGCAATGTTGTGGCTGAAGTTGGACTAAACATTGAGCAAATCAGCGCCGCCAGCGATAACGTTGTTGATGAAACGCAAGCGATTTCGCAAGCTATAGAAGTCCTTGCCGAATCAGCGAAAACACTCGATGGTTTAGTTTTGAGCTTCGACAGTAAGTAAATTAACAATAAATACTTATAAAAGGGCAGCATTAACGCTGCTCTACCTTCAAATGCAGTCGTTTAAAGCGTAATAATTTGTAACGATTAAAAATACAACAACCCCATTTTTTCATCTAGGATTAAATTACGACTAGTTGAAATTGGTTAAGTATGAAGCGCATTTTATCAACACTAATAACACTGCTGCTATTACTCAATTTAGCAGGATGTCAGAGCACACAATCCAACACACCTGACATTAATTACGCACTACTAAACACGCCAGTATTTAAACAAAAAAAGATTGTTTCTCAAGATGAAATTTTTTCTCTCAATGAAGACATAAAAACGCAACTTGATCACTATATAAAAGAAAAAGCATCTCCTATAAGACAAGCAAAGCAGCTGCTCAATTTTTTAATGGATAATGGAGACAGTACACTATCCTACCAAAGTGGCGCTAATCTAGTCGCATCTGATGCATTTTATAATCTCAATGCAAATTGTCTTTCTCTTTCAATATTGGCCCATAGCCTCGCAGAACATCTTGGGCTTTCAACACAATTTCAACGGGTCCATATTCCTGAGTATTGGGATCAAAGCCAAGGTTATAGTCTGCTTACCGGTCATGTTAATCTTGTTATAAAAAAAACACTCCAAAAAAATGAAGCGAACAAAATATTTTTTTTAGAGCCCACCTCGATCACTGTAGATTTTGACCCAAATAGTAGGGAGCAAAAATTTAAAACAAGCAAAATCACTAAAGACAGAATCACCGCGATGTTTTACAACAACCGCGGGGCAATGCATATGATCAGAGCAGAATATGACTTAGCTTACAGCTATTTAAAAGGTGCTATTGAACTCGACCCTGCTTACTCTGGTGCTTGGGGAAATCTAGGGATCTTATATCGCATAAATGACATGTATGACCTTGCAGAAAAAACCTACCAACACGCTTTGAGTGTCGATCCAAATAACAACACAGCTTTGGGCAATACCGCTCTTTTATATCGCTTAACAAACCGTAACGATTTGGCCCTTAAAATCGAAACAAAACTAGAAAG
>Ga0209992_10001139_pt1 | contig 29969 bp, 25 predicted proteins | sample 2SBtaG_2_FD_182564 | JGI IMG/M metagenome (GOLD analysis project Ga0209992, IMG submission 182564) | Deep subsurface microbial communities from Kolumbo volcano to uncover new lineages of life (NeLLi) - 2SBTROV12_ACTIVE470 metaG (SPAdes)... | ecosystem: Environmental > Aquatic > Marine >... | reverse complement strand
AATTGCCCAGATCCATGACTTTATATTGACTCTGCCACATCAATATGACACTGTTGTTGGCGAAAGAGGAAGTACTTTATCTGGGGGACAAAGGCAAAGAATTTCTATTGCCAGAGCACTAATGATTGATCCACCAATATTAATAATTGATGATGCTACTTCTAGTGTTGATACTATTACAGAAAAATATATCCAAGCTCAATTAGAAAAGATTTCCCAAGATAAAACAACAATTATTATCGCTCACAGAATAAGTTCTGTTCAAAATGCAGATAATATTATTGTCTTAAATAATGGATTAATTGAACAAAAAGGTAATCACGAAGAGTTGATCAAAGAAGAAGGTATTTATAAAGAACTATATAACTTACAAATAGCTGAAAACCAAGCAGATCAACCTTATATCCAAAATAATCTATCCTTGAAAGAAGATAGTAATCATGCTTAATAAACGAACTGCCGCATGGACTACTTTGAATGAAGAAGAAATCGGTGCTGTATGGGATTTTGGAGCAGCAAAAAAACTTTTTCCTTTTCTGAGAGGAAAGTTAATTGTTTTTACTTTAGCCATGGTGATGATGGTATTTTACACTTTGACTATAGTTGCTTTACCAAGAATTATAGGATATGTCACAGATGCTTTCATCCTGACACAAGATAAATCTAGTTTAAATCAATGGGGTATAGCTTTATTTGTAGTTGTATCTATTAACTACGTAGCAAATGTTAGTTATCTGAAGTTATTAGCACAAGCTTCTCAACACGTACTTCTTAATCTAAGAATGAAAATGTTCGATCACTTACAAAATCTATCAATACCGTTTTTCGATAAAAACGAAGTGGGTAGAATAATGAGTCGTATTCAAAATGATGTAAATCAACTACAAGAATTTTTCCCTATGTTAGCCTTAACTCTTGGTGATCTTCTTAGTGTAGTAGGTATAACAATTGTTATGTTATTGATGAATGTTAAATTAGCCTTATATTGTTTTATCGTAATTCCTTTCCTGTTGTTTATCATTGCTCTTTGGCAAACCAGAGCAAAGGCAGCATTTGTGAAAGTAAGGCAAGCAATATCAGTTGTTAATTCAAGACTTCAACAAAACATTTCTGGAGTACGTATTGTACAAAGTTTCAACAGAGAAGAAAGAAATGCAAAAATTTTCGATGGCGTAAATGATGATCATTTACAAGCAAATATTAAAGCTATTAAATTATCATCTGCTTTAATGCCAACCGTTGAGCTTGTCACGGCTATATCTTTAAGCTTAGTAATAATTATTGGCGGCAATATGGTACTCGGTGAAGAATTACAATTAGGGGAATTAATTGCATTTACCCTTTATGTACAAAGATTTTTTGAGCCAATAAGAAGTTTAACAATGCAATATACAGAATTTCAAAGAACTACCACATCTGCGGTAAGAATTTTTGAATTGCTTAGTGTTGAACCCGAAGTTATTTATCAAGAATCTATAAAATCAAATAGTAAAATTGAAAATTCAAGTAAACTGAAATTTGATAATGTCACTATGGAATATACAAAGGATAGGTATGCATTAAGAAACCTAGATCTAACTATTAAATCAGGAGAAATGATAGCTTTAGTAGGCCCAACTGGAGCTGGTAAAACAACAATAGCTTCGCTAGCTGCTAGGTTTTATGATCCTACTGAAGGAAATGTATTCATTGATGGATTAAATTTAAAAGAACTTCCCAGAGAATATTTAAGACAACGTTTGGGTATGGTTTTACAAGAACCCTTTTTATATTCATTAAGTGTTGCTGATAATATTAAATATAATAAAAATAATGCATCTATGGAAGATATAATTAAAGCAAGTAAACTTGCCGGTGGCCATGAATTTATTAGTGAATTAAGTGAAGGTTACGATACAATTTTACATGAACGCGGAATGAATCTTAGTTTAGGACAAAGGCAATTGATTAGCTTTGCAAGAGTATTATTAGCAGATCCAGAAATACTTATACTGGATGAAGCTACAGCGAATGTAGATACCTTTACAGAAATAAAAATACAGAAGGCATTAAATACTTTGCTTAACAATCGCACATCTATTGTTATAGCTCACCGACTATCGACAATACGAAATGCAGATAGAATAATTGTGATGGACCAGGGTAAGATTTTGGCATCTGGTAGTCATGATGAACTAATGAATTCAAGTGAATTTTATCAAAATTTATATAATCTAAACTTCACAGAGTAATTAATACAATCGCAACCTGTATTGATGCATGCCTTTAAGTAAAACTAGTATTGCACACAACGCTACAGCGAATAAACCTTGCAAATCTGGATAACTGTATTTAAAGTCCATAAGAACATATTGATATCTAGTTATTGAAGCAAAAACTATAAGAAGAATGAACAAAGCACCTACAACAGCAAATGCTTTGGTTTTGAGAATAAGAATTAAAACAATGGGAAATAGTATTAAAAATGCTAAAGGATTAATTGCGCAGGAAACACCAATACATTTTGCCAAACCAGTTCCACCTTGGAATTTAAAGTAAACGGGGAAAAAGGTACCTAAGAGTATGAAACTTGGCAAAGTAATAATTAAGAATGTTTTAAATCCTTCCAAATTACTAGCTAAATAAATTCCAGTTGTAAATATAATAAATCCAGTAAAAACATCACCCAAAAAAACTAGAAACCCACCTGTTAAACCGAATTCTCTTGAAAAATTTGCAGTTCCTGGATTATTTGTACCAAAATCTCTAATTTCTTTTTTATAAAATTTTGTAATGATATTTGCCCATACTAATGAACCGCCTAGGTAAGCAAATAAAATCAATAATATAATATTTAGTATAATCACTACTTCTCCTAATTATATTTCACTATATTATCTTGTTTGTTTTCAACTTCTCAATATCACTATCAGTAAAATTCAACATATGTTTATAAATTTCATTGTTATCTTGACCTAACTGTGGTGTAGGGGCATGAATTCTCCAAGGAGTTTTATTGAAAATATATGGTGCACCTGGGAAATATAGAGGAGTATCTTCATTTTCTCTACTGATATCGACAAAAAAACCTCTTTCCCAAAAATGGTTATCTGCCACATTATCCTCAGGAGACCTTATTAATCCCCAAGGCAACCCAATAGATTGAGCCCTATTAAACACATATTCTGTATCTAAGGAATTAATTAAGTGACCGATATAACTAAATAGGGTAAACATTAGATCAGGCTCTCTATTTCTAATGGTTACCATCTCTTCATATTTAGGTGTTAATAATTCAGATGCGTCTTGCGATTCTTGAATCCATTCTAATAACATTGCCCATCTCTTCAAATCCTGTGGAGGGGTTCCAAATACATGAATCATTCCACCATCTTTACATTTATAGATTGCTGGAGGGGTAGGATTAATACTATGATGACGACCGGTTTGTCGTAGTGGTACAGCATTTTGATAAATATACATGGGTAAAGCGGCTTCTGTAGATGAAGAGATTGCTTCATGAATTGAGACATCTATATATTGTCCTTCATTAGTCATATCTCGGTATAATAAAGCAACTAATGTGCTAATTGTTGCATAATGTGATCCGGTATAATATCCAGCCCAACCATCAGGACACATTGGGGGATTACCAGGTAAATGATCATATCCACAACTAGCAACTGGACCACCAAGAGAAAGAGCAACTAAATCAGTTGTTTTATAGTTTGAATAAGGTCCAGTTTTCCCAAAACCCGTTATGGCTGTCCAAATCAATTTACTATTTCTCTTAGAAATCTCTTGATAAGTTAAGCCCATTTTTTCCAGATAATCATTATCAAAAGATTCTAAAAGTATATCTGCTTTTACACATAATTCTTTTAATATTTCTATCCCTTTTTCTGTAGAGATATCTAAGGTAATACTTTTTTTACTAGTATTATGGTACCAATCATAAAGGCTGGATTCTTCAGTAACATTGTCCATAAAAAACGGCCCTATCAATCGTGTTTTATTACCTGAAAGAGGCTCTATTCTGATTACAGTTGCACCCATATCCGCAAGTAATTTTCCCGTATAGACACCTTTTTCGTCAGTGAGATCTAGAACTACAACATCATTGAGAGCATAAGCCTGATTAATCAAAAGACTTCCTCGCTTTCCATTCTGTCTAAGTCTTCTTGTTTATAACCTAACAAATCAGAAATTATTGATTTACTATCCTGACCTAATAGTGGAGATGATCTATCCATACGATGGCCTATTCCACTAAATTTTGCAGGAAATCCATCAAATTCATATGTTCCAATTTCTGGGTGTTCGATTTTTTGAAAATAATTCCGTTCTTTCAGTTGGGAATCAGAGGTGACCCTATCTCTTGCATTCTGTACAACTCCTGCACTAACACCTTCTTTCTGCAATAAATGCATGAGTTCTACTGCATCCCAGTGTTTAAGAGACTCTTCCAATTCTTTATCTAAAACATCTTGATTTGTAATACGTAATTCATTGGTAATGAATAAATTATTTTTTTGTAAATCAATCCTATTTATCACTTTACAAAATTTTCCCCATTCATCATCATTTGAAACAACTACAGATATCCATCTATCTTCTCCAGAACATCGATAAATATTATGAGGAGCCACAATATCAAATCGAGCTCTATTCCCCGGGGGATTTCCTGGACGTTTATATTTTCTGCCGTTCATTAAATAATCTAACAAATATGTTCCTGTAAGGGCCATACCCGTTTCTACTTGTGAAATATCAATTGATTGTCCTTCTCCCATATTATTCCTATGATGTAAAGCTAATAGTAATGCTATTGCTCCATAATACCCCGCTGTATGATCTAAAAATGAATACCCCCAACCAGAAGGATATTCATCAGGAAAACCAGACATATAAGTTAATCCAGATAATGCCTGTGCAGTAGGTCCCCACGTTGTGTAATCTTGCTTACTTCCACTATGCCCAAATCCTGACAAGCTTAAATAAATTATATCCGGTTTAATTTTTACCTGTTCCTCATAATTTAATCCCCATCTCTCCAACACTTTTGAACTAAAATTTTCAATCAATATATCTGAGACACTAATGAGATTTTTCAAAACATCCATTCCGTCAGGATGCATAACATTGAGACTAAGTGAAGATTTATTGCGATTTAAATTATTAAAAAACCCACTACGATTTATACCGGATATACCATCTGCAAATGGTGGTGCTCCTCTAATGTAATCTGGAGATTCTTTATACTCAACTTTTATAACTTCAGCACCTAAATCTGCAAAAATCCTCGTTGTTTGAGGACCAGCAACTATCCATGTTAAATCAACTATTCTTATACCAGATAATGGTAGTGGTTGACCTTTATCATTATGGTTAAAAATCATACACTACCCTTCCATTGAGGACTTCTTTTTTCTACAAAAGCACTCATTCCTTCTAATCTATCGGGAGATGCCATATGCAAGTCTATCCAATAATATGTTTTGTTAAACGCTGCTTCTAGAGGTAAGTCGAACCCAAGAGTTGAAGCTTCTTTCGTTCCCTGTATAGCTAATGGAGCACATTTAATAATATCTGAAGCCCATTCTGATACTACCGAATATAAATTATCTAAAGTACATACTTGATTAACTAAGCCATAACCAAAAGCATCCTGAGCAGAAAGTCTTCTTGCTGTAAGCATCATACCCATAGCAACCTTATACGGTATTTGTCTTGGCAATCTATGCATACCTCCAGCTCCTGCAACCAAACCTACAGTCGGTTCTGGTAAACCAAATTGTGCATGATCTGCTGCAACAATAATGTCACATGCCAAGGCAAGTTCAAATCCACCTCCCAAAGCAAATCCATTTACTGCTGCAATTAATGGTTTTGACATTCTATATCGAGGATTCGTTATACCGCCAAATCCTCCCAGTGGCATATTCCCTAATTTATTATGATCCAATCCTTTTTTTGCCAATTCAGTGGAAAATTTTAAGTCATTACCTGCACTAAATGACTTATCGCCAGCACCTGTCAAAACTGCTACTCGAATATCTGGATCTTTATCTATTAAATTCCATATATTAAAAAGTTCAACATGTGCAGGCTGATGTAAGGCATTTCTTACTTCTTCTCTATTTATCGTCACCCATGCAACTTGATCTTTAACGTCAAATTTCACATATTCATAGCTCATAGTTCCTCCTCAAATTGGTTATTATTTAATATGTTGCTCTTCCTCCACTAATATCAAAAACAGCTCCTGTACTGAATGAACATTCTGAGGATGATAACCACGCAACTAAAGCTGCAATTTCAGTTATTTCTCCTGTTCTACCAACTGGAATTCTATCGACCATATATTTCACTTGATCTGGTGTGAATTGATCAAGAATTCTCGTTTGTACAACTGCAGGAGTAATACAATTAGCTAGCACCCCTGTCCCAGCTAGTTCCTTACCTACTGACTTAGTTAAGCCTATGACAGCTGATTTTGTAGCGGAATACGGTACCATGCGTGGATTACCTTCTTTGCCAGCAATGGACGCTATATTAACTATTCGCCCATAATCTTTTTCAATCATATGAGGTATTACTTCATGACAAAAAGAAAAAACTCCTCTAAAATTTGTTCTATAAACTCTATCTAGTTCTTCAACATCTAGTTCCCAGATATTACCATTTTTACCGCCAATACCAGCATTATTAACAAGTATGTCTATTCTTCCCCACTTGTCTAATGCTTTCCTAACCGCTTCTTGAGCAGTCTCTGGATTAGCAACATCACCTATACATATTTCTAAATCTACTCCATTTGCAGCCAGCTCAGTCCCCGATTGTTCTGCCAAATCTGCATCAAAATCAACCATAACAATATTTGCACCATCATCTGAAAGCCTCTTAGCTATACCGTAGCCAATTCCAGTAGCGGAACCTGTTACAATAGCTACTTGCCCATCCAGATTACCCATATTTCCCCCTTAGGTTTATGTTGTTGTATTTAAAAACGACTCTACTTCTTCTAATGTGGGCATAGATTCTTGAGCACCAGATTTTGTGACTGCTAACGATCCTATAGTAACGCCCATAGCTACAGATTTTTGAAAAGAATTTCCTTTTAATAAGTGTGCTGTAAATCCAGCGTTAAAAGCATCTCCAGCAGCTACTGTGTCTACTGCTTTAACTTTTTTGGCTTCAATAAACCCAGAATATTCATGATTGAGATAATAAGCACCTTTTTCACCTAATTTAATAATGACCCCCTCTTTTACCCCTCTCTCAAGCAACGTTGCTGCTGCATCCATTATTTGTTCTTTTGATTGAACTGGGTGGTCAACTAAGATTTCTGCTTCTGTTTCGTTAGGAATCAAATAGTCAAAATATTTATACGATTCTAGCGGAATAATTCCTGCAGGTGCAGGGTCCATTACGACAAGCTTTTTTACTTTTTGTGCATATTTGGCAGCTTGTAATGAAATGTCTAAAGGGAGTTCCATCTGTAATAAAAGTGCATCAGCCGTAGTGTCTAATTTTGATATAATTTTATTAATTTCCACATCAGAACAAGTAGCATTAGCTCCTCGGATAATAATAATTTTATTTTGACCACTATCATTGACTGATATGTGTGCAATACCAGAATTCATACTCTTCTGAGTACCGACCATTGTTACGTCTACACCAAATGTTTTTAAACTATTAAGAAGTTCTTCTCCATAATAGTCGTCACCAATTCTACAAACCATATAGGTTTCTATACCTAATCTTGATAAAGCTACAGCTTGATTGCCACCTTTACCACCTGCAGAAGTATAAAAGTTTTGGCCTATTACTGATTCTCCATCTAAAGGAAATGTTTTCGTTTTTGCAATCAAATCATAATTTACTGACCCAAAAACGACGGCAGATATCGTAGACAAATACAAGCCTCCATTTTGATATAAATTTAGTTAACGTAAAGGTGAATAATACGTAGGAGTTAATATTGAATTAGTTACTCTTGCAACAATAGGTCCATTTTTTTCTGTTTCTGCAAAAGCTTTAAGTCGTTCTTCATCGGCTCTAAATTTTGCCCATGCTTCTTGTCGATGATTTAAGTCATTAAATTCTAATATATACGTCAATTTTGTATTATCTCCAAATTCATCAGTCCAAAATCCAACAACTTTCATATCATATTTTTTAAAATATTCTAAGGTTATAGTATCGAATCGTTTATTAAGTTCAGGTAATTTTCCTGGTATTGCTTCATATATTCTCAATTCATGAATCATTGTTTTCTCCTTAGTATCTAAATTAAATTACCCTGTTTACCAAGAGTATATTCTTTACCAAATAAATCGTATGCCAATTTCGTTGCAATTCTGCCCTTAGGAGTTCGAGATAATAGGCCTATTTGTAATAAATATGGTTCATACACTTCCATAATTGTTTCAGATTCTTCATTAATAAATGCTGCCAAGGTATCTAACCCTATAGGCCCGCCTGTAAAATTCACAACTATTGCTTCTAGCAGTCTCATATCTATCTCATCAAGTCCTGTAGAAGTTATTCCTAATTTTGACAAACTTTCATCTGCAATTGAAGCTGTTATTTTTCCATTAGATTTAACTTCAGCATAATCTCGTACCCTTTTTAATAAACGGTTTGCTATACGAGGTGTTCCGCGAGATCTGACGGCAATTTGTTTTAAACCTTCATTATCAAATTTTATATTTAAAATTGTTGCCGATCTATTTAACAACTGAACAAGTGAATCAACATCATAATAATCAAGGCGATGGATAAGGCCAAACCTATTGCGTAATGGTGAACTTATTGATGCATATCTTGTTGTAGCGCCAATAAGAGTGAATTTTGGTATTTTTAAATTAACACTTCGTGCCCCTAAACCTTTTCCCATAACCCAAGATAAGAAAAAATCTTCCATAGCAGGGTATAAAACTTCTTCGACTGCTCTACTTAATCGATGAATTTCATCGATGAATAACACATCGTGTTCCTCAAGCGACGTAATAATTGCCGCCATATCACCAGATCGCTCAATAGCAGGTCCTGCAGTAACACGAATATTAACTCCCATTTCAGAAGCAATAATATTTGCTAGCGTTGTTTTTCCGAGTCCTGGTGGACCATAAAAAAGAACATGATCTAAAGCGTCGCCACGTTTTCTAGAAGCTTCCATAGAAATAGATAAATTATCTTTTACAGATTTTTGACCTACATAGTCAGTAAGTTTTTTAGGACGCAAATTTGTTTCTAAAGCAACATCTTCACCTTGTTCTTCTGATGAAATTATGCGTTCTTCCATATATCTTTTCCTGTAAATTCAATTTTCTAACTTTTTAACATACTATTTCTAATTACCTATGAGAGTCTAATAGTGGCAAGAATAGGACCATGATCCATTGATTCTGCATAATTATGCCCTGAATTTACAACTTTAATTCTATAGGTTCCAGTTTCCATAAGGGTATGACTCTCAATTATACTAATGACTTTTCCTTCACTTGTTTTCCAATTCATAGTTGATCCTGAGTAATCAATTACCTCACTTCTAAGGCTAGGAGAAATCAATTCAAGTGTAGGGTTTTCGGTATTGGGCTGATTCCATATAGCTTCTAGGTTTATGGTATTACCTTTGACGCCTTCAAAACTTAAATATCCTCCATGAAGAAAGCACTGAATACAACCTTCATATCCTTGATAAGTTGGTTCGAAAACATCATCTGGGTACTGAATATCATAACCTTTAGTAGGAACTTTATATTTATAGCAACCACTCTGACTTCGGGTATACGCAGACCCATCTGAAAGACTGTCACACCCTGGAGCATTAAAACTAACCTCTACAGCTTCTCCCATGCTTATTGGAATCGGCGTGGTATGAATTGGATATGTTACCAGCTGGCCTGGTTTCGGATCGTAAAGTTCTTTACCAATCATGTATTGGCTAGTATTTCCTACCGGTTGTAAACCCTTCCAAACAGGAAGTTTTGCATCCCATAAACGACAAGATTCTGTCCATGGGCATACATAATCACTACTCTGTCCAGTTAGTTTCCAAAGATCAATATTTTCATTAGGTGTATGGAAAATTTTTCCGTAATCTGGATCGTCCTGAGGCGCGATATCTCCTTGAGAAAGTGATAAGCGGTAGGTTCCTGTGTTACCACCTTCAATACGTCCATCCCAAACAGAAGCTTTACCTGCTGTGCCACGTGCTCTGATAATATATGTACCATCTTGAGTTAATCGATGTCTTATAACCAATGGTTGATTAATAGGGTTTCCGAAGTAACTTAAGATGTTTTGCGCAAATGCCACACAATTATCATGTGGAGTAATCGCTACACCTTTAGCAATATCATAAGAAGTATTTGGTGCATGAACACTACGTGGACAAATCGTTCCACTATAGTCTTCTGCATATTTTGGCTGTAAAGCATTTGAATATTGTTGTGCTGACTTTGATGGAGCAATGTAATCAGAGTGCCTTTCTAGCGTAATTGAATACTTTCCTGTAGATGGATGGGTAGATGATCCGTATGTATTTATCACACCAGATGATTCAAAACTCAAATCTTCAAATATCTGTACATCAATTGCTCTGCTTTTAAGGGTATACCATCCAGTTTCTTTTAACTGAATAGATCTACCCTCTCCTAGAGAAGAACAGCCTAAATTAATACAAGCTGCATTCCGATGAATTATACCATTTGGACTTGGCCAAACATTGCCTGAATATTCCATTTGTGGTCCACTATTATATCCTTCTAAAGTACCGCTTGGTGATACCAATTGTAGTATAGTTTGCATACAAGGATTTTCCTGTTGGTACATCCACGGTGACCCATCATGAATAATCTTTCCCTCTGCATCTCTTCGTTCATTTTCATAGATAGCAATCTTCAGACAGTCAACTGATTTGTCTAATTCATTTTCTTCTCCATTTACCGCAAATCTATCAAAAAATTCAATCTTTGTGAGTGTTGGGGTCAGCATAGCTGAGATTGATTCACCAGCTCTACCATAAAAGTGGTAGGAATCAACTTCTCCATTAAACTCAAAATCTGTATCAATAGTTTGCTCATACTCAATAATTTCTCCAGTATATCCAGCCTGAAGTAAATCTAAAGATATTGTATTTGGTCTTTCATTCCACACTTCAGGAGCATCAGCTATTTTTGTTAGTGATACTTGATAGACAGGGAATCCTGCACCATCATAAAATCTTGAATCCGATGGACAAGGGTCGCTACAATCTCTCCCCTCCCAGCTACTATTAGCTGATATGTGGATCATTTGAGATCCAGTTTCTTTTATCTCAATACTGTTATACTCTCGTCGACTATTATTATTAGCCCACATAAATATCGATTGTGGCCCACCAAGTGTAGTTCCATTTTTCCTCTTAGGACATTCGGCATTTGTATCACTAAAAGTTCCATTTAAAGGCCAACATTCAACTGGGTCTGGAGGTGTCCCATAAATATACGTCATTAGAGGTCCATGTTTTAGATGATATTCCTTGGTTGATAAAGGCATACCTGTATCAAAATTTTTTCCGTATCTTTGTTCGGATGCAATCCCTAGATTAGGATTAAACTCAATAACAATATTATATTTTTCACCTGCGATAGCTTCAAATTTCCATATATCTGTATCACGAATAGATTTAATGTAGCCACCTTTAGTTTCACCTGGATATATCTCTCCACTTGAGCAATAACTTGCATAACAAGAAATATCTTCTCCAACCGGAACACCTAGATCCACAGATTTAGAGAAAGGAACTGATCCTGATGGGAGATTCGGAGCTACAAGTTCAAGAACAGGTATTAATTTATCAAGATTAGGTCTGTAACTCCACTTATCCCCAAAATATGTAGGGTCCATGGTAATTTCAACCCACTGTCCAGCTTTACCTTCAAACGGCCACTCATCGATCTCTCCATCGACGGTAATTTCTGAATTCACACACCCTGCATAAGAAGGAATAGAGTTTGGATATAAACTATAATTTAATAGAAGATCTTGCCCTACTTTACCTGGCACACGAGAAGTACTATGCATAGAATTAGCATTCATATCCCATGAAAAATCAATCGGCTGTCCATCATATCCTACGAGAGACCTCCTAACCGAGTTTGGATCCATTATTGTTGTAAGGGGAGTTCCGCAATCTACACTATAGGTTTGTGCTCCATTCTCTTCTGGATCACAAAAATCCTTAAGGCTCCCCGGCATGTCAGGATCTGGGCATAAAAATTTGGTTTCTCTAAAATATGTAGCTTGACCAGTATTGTCCCAATTTACTGTATTTGCATATGCTGAAAATGGTGAAGGTTTAGTAGGGATAACTGTTTTAGAACCACCTATATAGGCTTCACTACTACTTCCCTTTTCATTGTTTGCAGTTACATAAATATAATATCTAAGACCATTGGTTAATCCATTAAGTGTAGCGCTTGTTGCATCACTTCCGACAGTAACTGTTATTCCTGGATTATTTGCCCTCGATTCTAGGGTTCCGTGTGTTTCTTTAGTTCGTGCTCCGATAGTATAACCATCAATTATTGGATTAGATCTTCCCTCTATATCCATTGTAGGGGCTGACCATGTTACTTTAACGCTACCAGCACCTGCTTCTGTTGAAATTAATGTTGGTGCAACAGGTTTAACAACACGAACTCCGCCTTCAGTAAGGCTAACAGTAATTTTTTCCCCATACTGATCATCAGTAAAGTGGCGTTCAGTTTTTGTCCCGATTAATATGCTTGCTTTATTCCACCTTTTGTGGTTTTGAGCGAATGTACCATCTTGAGCTCTATCAGCAGTTACCGTGTTATTATTAATAACTTCCGTTACTTTGAATATTTCTTGATTAATTGTCCACATAGACCCAACGAGCTCTAGATTTCTTGCATCTCCAAACTCAACAATATTTTGCATAGTGTTTATATTTACAGACGTTCCAGTATCATCTATGTCTGACCCAAGCTGAAAACCTTGTAGCCAATTAGGTAAAGCAACATCAGGACCTATGGCTTGTACCGTTATGTTATACGTTCCATCTTCTGGTAATGTACCTATAAAACCTTTTGAAAATTCTGTACCAAGTTTAAGTTCCCCGTCCCAATCATTGCGATCCGAACCACTTGTGTTAGACGGTCCACCAGGAAGTTTTTGTTCATTGAAAATAAACGTCTTTTTTGTGCTTGCATGTTCTAATAGCATGTTTGGTCTTGTATTAGAATTCTCAGGAACACTAACATCAATTTCAAAATATTGCCCCTTAGTTCCTGTAAAGGTATAACTATTTGCAGCAAAATTTAAACCACCGGCACGACCACCCTCCCATGAACGCTTGATATATTCTGTAATTGTATCTCCAAAATTTATCGGCCTGCGGTCGAGCGTTGCGGCAGTATATTCATTCGTTGTTAGAAAACTATTATCATTTAGTCTTATGCATGTCGTCCATTGGCACTTATCATCAAATTGAAGGTCTGCTGGCCAATTTTCTTCTATCGGTTTCCATGAGTAATGAGTATTACCTGCATATTGCGAAGAATCGCCTACAATCTCCGAAGCTCCTAAGCTGCTCCAGATTCCTGTTACTGGATCGGGTCCAGCAATAGATTTTGTTTTTCGTAGTTTCCCATCTTCATTTGGAGCAGCAAGAGAGTATACATATGGATCTGTTACACCTGTTCCAGCGTAAAGAAGATGAGATTGTTCACTATAGCCTGAATTTGCACCTGCTTGAGGAATAACTTCCAATTCAGGAGTAGTTTCTATTTCTAGGCTTGCTTCTTCTTCTGCTTGTAATTCAGCTGGGGTCTTTTCTACGGGTGCTGGATCATACAAAGTTAAGTCTAATGATGTTGAAAGTTGTTCTATTGAACTTTCAACATTGTCTTTACTCTGAAAAACCCATTCTAATTCAGCAATATCATTTGAACCTACTTGTACCGGTTCTTTTAATATAAACAGTTTTTCAAATGATATTTTTTCTGAGGTAAATTCATGAGCATTATTTTCAATAGGTACTGATTGGCCTTTTTGCAATCTCCCATCCCCCCAATAGCTAGATTGAGCGCCATAGGAATTTTTTAGGGTTAATCGTTCCCAACTGTAATTACCTGCGGGTTTCCAAAAGTCATCTTGAGACTGAAGATTTAAAGTACATCCCTTTGCAGTTCCTACCAATAGAAAAAATGGCGCACATCCTATCCCTTGAATTTCACCATTAGGGTTTTTAATAAATAAATTTGCTTCAGACATAGAACTTGCGTATGTATCAGCTTCTAAAGAAAAACTAATGTAATCGCCAGAATTATCAATTGATAGTGAAGTTAATTTAGGTCCATAAAATTCAGCATCTGTTTCATCGACTGGTAGGACTACTTCAGGTTCTGGTGTAGCTATAGGTGTTGGTTCTGGTGTTGGTTCTGGTGTTGGTTCTGGTGTTGGTTCAGGCGTTGGTTCTGGTGTTGGTTCTGGAGTAGCAATGGGTGTTGGTTCTTGGGTAACTACTGGTGTTGGCTCTGGGGTTACTACAATTTGACTGCTCCCGACTTCAGGAGCCATAGTTGGAGTAGAATCAAGGGTAGATGTTGCTGTTGGAACAGGGATTTCTGTAGGTGTAGGGGTTGCAATATTTTCACCCTCTTCAACTTCCGATAATTCAGCCAAACTACAACTGAAAGTAAATAAACTTGCTAAGAGTAAAAACAAAATCACTTTCATGGGCTGTGTTACCAAACCAATTATTGAACTCATATTACACCATACTTCGTTTATAATTTATTTTTTGTTTTGTTTTAGTTTCCTACTATGAATAATAACAGCATTCGCTACCAATGCGAATGATATTAGCATAACAGGGAGAAGAATTCTATTTATATCGCTTAAAAGTCCATCAAGTATTTTCAAACTTACGTCGCCTAATTCTGTATACGTCAATTCTAACGCTTTTAGATTAGCAGAATTCGAAGCTTGTATAAAAGATTGTGTGATTAAGTTTTTCAAAAAGAAGGTATATCCGCCATTCAAAATACTAAAAGTTATAACTGATGTAATTAATATTGGAACAGCACTCCAACCAAGTCTACCGTACCAAGTTTGTCCACCTAAAATACCTATAGCGATGATGAATATACAAGCTAAGGTATATAAAATAATTTTGATATATCTATCACCGGTTGACTTAATAATTTCACGTACCAGATTTGTATTTAAATAAGTATCTAAATGTGGAAGTAAGTCTTTTTCGGTAACGGTATATCCTGAACGTATTATATTTTGTATTTTTTCAATATGATTTTCTTCAGACTCTACAGAGTTTTCATACCCTCGACGACTTATGTAAAACTGATTAAGATATTCATCATCAAAATTCAAGCCATCTATCGACCATAATCTGATCTCTTCAATAAGCATCAATTGAGTAGGAGAAAGATATGATCTCAATTCTTCCTCAGTGAATACATAATTTGTTGGAATATTATTATTAAGGATGAATTGAACCTCTTGCAATAGAGAAGATTTTATATCCGTGATTGAATCTTCCAACATTTTGTCATATATATATAAATCGTCAAAATCTATTGATAATATAGCTAAAATAAAACGTAATTCCATGCTATCTGGAAGAGACGCCAATTTTTGCGGATAGCAATTAGGAATAGTATCTATATTTTGAGATAGTAATGCCAAAGTCACTTCAGTACTACATATAGGTAATTGTTCTATAGTAGAATCTAGTTGTCTTTCTACTTCTTCCATAATTAATTGATTTATTATTGGAGTCAATTCCTTTATATCAATCGCTATTTCCATACTCTTAGATTTCCCAATCAAATAAAGATACATTTGATCGACGAGGTCATCTCCAATTTCATTTACAATATCTTGATCTAAACTCGAACTAAGACTGTTAGAATTTGCATTCAGAGAAAATTCATTATTGAAAGCAACTCCTTCAGGTAAATTAAAAGAATTTAAATCAAATTGTGATACTATCAAAGTTCCTGCTTTATCTAGAGCAATAGAGTAAACATTTTGTCTTTGTAATATCTGTTTAAATGGATCAAGCACTTCTCTAATATTATTCTTTATTTTGATATTCAAATCGAATGTTTCAGTTTCACCTGACAAATAATCATAGGTTGTATCTAAAGTTGAATCGTAGGTAGTCTCATACCATTGGTAATAAAGTAAAGATGTAATTAATAATTCGATATCAGATCTTTCTAAATTAATACCCAAGGGTAATTCTTCAGCATTTTTCACACGAATTGAAAGATCTTCAATAGTTGTTTCGGTGACAGCTGTATATATATCCTTTTTAAATTCATCATTCTTTAATTCAATCATTAATTGATCAGTTAACGTTTTTACATCCAAATAAACACTTGCCTGATCATTGATGCCTGTTAAATAGGGTATAAATTCCTGTAAAGTTGATAATACTATTTGATCAACCCAAGAACTTGGAATAGTCTTTGTGATGATTCTATATACATCATCTTTTATATCGTAGTTTTCTCCCTTCAACTGACCAGGTAAAGTTTCATCTATGAGAATAGGAAGGATAGTATTATAAACTCGATCTGAAATATTAGTATTTGTATAATTTTTCATATAAAAGTCTGAATCTAAAAGAACAGCACGCGCGTAAACAAGTAATATGAGTGGAAAAATAAAAACTATAAATACAACTAATAATGGTGGGATTAACAGCCGTCTTAAAACAATCATATAGTAACTATGACCTCGTATTATGTATTTAATATAGATTATTTTTTCTTATCTAGATTTTACAGTATAATGCATAAATAAAATTAATGGTGCGAAATTGAAAACAAACAATTTTAAAAATTGGAAAGATAAAGTACTAAAACCGTTTATCACAATTAATGGTGAACGAAAATCGCTTTTTACCACTCTTTCTAATCAAGAAATACACCCTACATATAACAATCAAAGTGATACTAAGGAAGAGTTTCCTGGAGAGTTCCCTTACACTAGAGGCATTTATCCTAGTATGTACAGAAGTAGATTATGGACAATGCGCCAATATTCAGGTTTTTCTAACCCAGAAAAATCTAATGAGCGATTCAAACACCTTCTGGAACAAGGTCAAAATGGCCTATCTGTTGCCTTTGATCTTCCAACACAAATAGGATATGACTCTGATAACGAAATTGCTCAAAGTGAAGTCGGTAAAGTTGGTGTCCCCATTGATACTCTTGCTGATATGGAAACTCTATTTAGTGATATTCCTCTAAATAAAATTAGTACATCAATGACAATAAATGCTACTGCCCCAGTTTTACTTGCTATGTATGTAGCCCTAGCAAAAAAACAAAATATTCCTCTTGAACAATTACGAGGAACCCTACAAAACGATATATTAAAAGAGTATATTGCCCGAGGTACGTATATATATCCTCCCAAAGAATCAATGAATCTTATTACAGATGTTTTTGAATTTTGTTCAAAAACGCTACCTAAATGGAATCCAATAAGTATTAGCGGTTACCATATTCGCGAAGCAGGAAGTACTGCAATACAAGAATTGGCTTTTACCTTTTCAAATGCTATCGAATATATAAAATCTGCAGTTGAAGCAGGATTATCAATTGATGAATTTTGTCCTCAAATTTCTTTTTTCTTTGTTGCTCAAAATAACTTAATCGAAGAAGTGGCTAAATATCGTGCAGCAAGAAGAATTTGGGCAAAGATAACTAAAGATATGTTCAAAGCAGAAAATCCCAAATCCTCTATGTTGCGATTTCATGTACAAACTGCCGGTGTAACTCTTACTGCCCAACAACCTGATAACAATATTATAAGAAGCACAATACAAGCCATGGCTGCAGTTCTAGGAGGAGCACAATCACTTCATGTAAATTCAAAAGACGAAGCGCTGGGTTTACCATCTGAAAATTCAGCTGTTATTTCGCTAAGAACACAACAAATAATTGCTTTAGAAAGCGGAGTTGCAGATACAGTAGATCCATTGGGGGGTTCATACTATCTTGAAAAACTTACTGATGATATTGAAAATGAAGCCTTCAAATATATCAATGAAATAGAATCTATTGGCGGCGCCCTAAAGGCTCTCGAAACACAATTCCAAGAAAATGAAATAGAAAACTCTGCCTATATGTTCCAAAAAGAACTGGAAAATCAAGAACGTTATATGGTCGGAGTAAATACATACAAAGAGGAAAGCAGTGAAAATATTACTTTTCAAAAAATTTCAAGAAAAGAAATCCAGCAACAAATTAAAAAACTTCACTTAGTCAAAAAACATCGAGATACAAAAAAAGTTGTTGAAAGCTTGGAAAAATTAGAAAAAATTGCCCGTACTAAAGACAATACAATGCCTGCTATTATCGAGGCTGTAGAATCCTATTCTACAATAGGTGAAATTAGTGATATATTTAGAAAAGTATACGGTGAATATTCCCCAAATTATTAATCAATAAAAGGATCAAAAATGGATAACCTACTCTACAATGAAACTGAATTAATGCTTGCAAAAACAGTCCAAGACTTTGCACAAGATTATTTAGTCCCTATGGCACCTATTTTAGATGAACGTGAAGAATTCCCTATGGAAAATTTTCATCGACTTGCTAGCATGGGTTTACTCGGAATTACTATTGATGAAAAATATGGGGGATCAGGTGGGGGATTTAAAGAGTTTTCAATTGTAACAGAGGAAATAGCTAAAGCTTGTGGCGCTACTTCTGCAATATATGGATCTCATATAGGATTAGTTTTACAAAGTATAGCTAGATTTGGAAATGAAGAACAAAAATCAAAATTTTTACCTCCACTAATCGATGGAACATCAGTTGGGGCATGGGGACTTACCGAGCCAGAATCAGGTTCAGATGTTGCATCAATGTCTACAACTTGCACACCAGCAGATAGCCTATATAAGTTAAATGGAACTAAACATTTTATAACAAATGGAGACGTAGCTGATACTTTTGTGATTTATGCTACACAGAACCGAGAACTAAAAGCCAAAGGTGTAAATTGTTTAATAGTTGATAGAAATACTCCTGGATTTCAGACTATAAAACAGGATGGAAAACTAGGAATGAAAGCTTCGAGTACTGCTGAATTGATATTTGAAGATTGCCCAATTCCAGAAGAAAATCGTTTAGGTGAAGAAGGCACTGGTTTTTATTCAGCAATGCAAATATTAGAATCGAGTAGAATTGCAATTGCAGCTCAGTCAGTAGGTATAGGCCAAGCATGTCTTGAAGCTGCAACAAATTATGCAGTTTCAAGAAAAACTTTTAATAATCCGATAGCTTCCTACCAAGCTATACAATGGATGTTAGCTGATATGGCTACGGAAATAGATGCAGCAAGGTTACTAACCCGAAGAGCAAGTATCTTGAAAGATATGAAAGAACCTCATAATAAAGAAGCATCTATGGCTAAACTATTTGCATCTGAAAGTGCAAATAGAGCTGCTACGAAAGCTGTGCAAATCCTTGGTGGATATGGATACTTTAAATCTAGCCACGTAGAAAGATATTTTAGAGATGCAAAAATAACAGAAATCTATGAAGGCACGAGTGAAATACATCGCATGATTATATCTCGTTCAATCATTAATCAAGCAAATAATAATTAACATGAACAACAATGAAATAAGGGTACTAATCGCAAAACCAGGGCTTGACGGGCATGACCGCGGGGCTAAAGTTATTACGCGATATTTGTCAGAACAAAACATCAAAACTAAATTTTCAGGAATTAGAAAAACCCCTGAACAAATAACAGAACTGGCTTCAAAAATGGATGCAAATATTATTGGAATAAGCATTTTGTCAGGAGCTCATTTAGAACTTGTTGCAGAACTAGTTGATTGTCTCTACAAAAAAGAAATGGATCATGTAAAGATACTAGTCGGTGGAATTATACCCGAATCAGATAAAGAAGCCCTAAGTTCATTAGGAGTAAAGGGCGTTTTTGGTCCAGGAACTTCACTAGAAGAAATCGAAACATCCATACGGAATGCATATAACGAATAATTATACAAAGAAAGGTATTCTTTTGTGCTTTTACAGTTAGGGGATTTATTAAAATCAGCTACAGGAACCAAAAAACTTCATAATGTTTTTTGGGATGAAATAATACTAGATGAATTCGATATAGTTTCAAGTTCTGGATTAATCTCGCTAACAAAAATTAATATGGGTGTATGGGCGACTACTAAAATACTACTAAATATCGTATCTAGTTGTGATCGTTGTTTAGAAAAATATAACCAAGTTGTACATATAGAATCAGATGATATTTTCTATCATTTTGACTATTTAGGAAAAAACTCTGAATTATATGATAGAATAGACAGTCCTGAGAATTTTTACATAAAAGATAATATGATCGAGTTAACAGAATCATTCAGGCAAAACATATTAGTTAATATGCCGATAAAATTGTTGTGCGATTTAAATTGCCAAGGCATAGTGAATAAAAATAATACTATATCAAATAGAAATTAAATCGATATCGAAAATAAATAAGGAGAAAATATCATGGGAGCTTTACCGAAAAAAAAGCGAACACAGTCACGAAGAGGAGCTAGAAAAAGCCATATAAGCTTAACAGCACCAACCTTAACTACATGTCCACAATGTGGCCAAAAAATCCCAACTCATCAAGTTTGTCCTGAATGCGGATACTATAAAGGCGAAATGGTTAGAGAAACCAAGGTTCAGGAAATAATTTAACAATAATATATTGATAATTTACGGTTGGTGATAGATGGATAGTGCAATAATTTTTCCAGGTCAAGGTGCGCAAGAAGTAGGTATGGGGAAAAGTCTTTTTGAAAACTCTGAAGCTGCTAAGGATGTCTTTCTACGAGCAGATGAGGCTTTAGGTATATCATTATCTGACATAATTTTTGAAGGGCCGTCAGAGGAATTAGAACGAACAATAAATACTCAACCTGCTATCCTCACTGTAAGCATTGCCTGTTTCGAAGCATATAAATCAATGCATTCTCTTTCAGTTACTGAAATAGCAAAATTTTGTGCAGGACATAGTTTAGGCGAATATAGTGCATTAGTTGCAAGCGAAGCAATTAGTTTAGAAGATGGAGTCAAGTTAGTCAGAGAACGCGGGAGGTTGATGCAGGAAGCATGCGACCGAGTTGATAGCGGAATGGCAGCCATTATTGGTTTAGATGAAGATGTTGTTCAAGAATTATGCAAAGAATCAAACACACAAGCTGCAAACGTGAACAGTCCTGGCCAAATAGTCATAAGTGGACTTAAATCTGATATAGATAACGCAGTTAAGATTGCATCTGAACGCGGTGCGAAACGAGCAATCCCTTTGAAAGTTAGTGGTGCATTTCATTCATATCTCATGAGCTCAGCCCTAACAGAAATGAATAATGCAATCAGAGATGTTACTTTTAATAATTCTTCAATCCCTTTAATTGCTAATTGTTCTAGTAAACCAATGAGTAATGTTTCCGAAATACGGGAAGAATTATCAGAACAATTATGTGGATGTGTATACTGGCAAAAAGGTATTGAACATATGGCTAATGAAGGTATAACAACTTTCTACGAATTTGGTCCAGGAAAAGTTCTATCTGGTATGGTTAAAAGAATATCGGAAAATTCCACAACACATTCGGTTTCAGACTATGAATCTTTGATTAATTTGCAACCTGAAAATTAAGGAAATTATGGATCCTCTAAGGTTACGAAAAGATCGCGAGTTAATAATAAAAATACTATATGAAATTGATAGTACCTCTCATGAACTGGAAACTATTATAACCAATACCTTTAAACGTATTAAAATAAATGCTTCAAGAAGAAACTATATATCATCTACTTCAGAAGGAATTATTGAAAACTTATCTTCAATTGATGAAACCTTATCAGAATTTGCAATTAGTTGGCCAATAGAACAAATATCACTAATTGATAGAAATATTTTACGCTTGTCAATTTATGAATTGCAACATTCTGATATAAACACTACTAGTATTGTTATCAATGACGCTGTAGAATTAGCAAAGAATTATGGTAGTGACCATTCAGGAAAATTTATTAATGGAGTCCTAGGCTCCTACGCCAGAAAAACACTAAATAAAACATAACATATTACTTGAGGAGGAATATTGTGGCGACAATTTTAGAAAGAGTACAACAACTTACTGCGGAACGTTTAGGAGTCGATGAGGCATCGGTTATTCCTACAGCTTCCTTTATTGATGATTTAAATGCAGATTCTCTCGACTTAGTAGAATTGATTATGGCACTTGAAGAAGAATTTTCAAAAGATGGTGATCCTTTAGAAATCCCTGATGAAGATGCAGAAAAAATTGTTACGGTGCAAAGTGCTGTTGATTATATTCAATCAAAAGGTATTCAAGATTAAATAAACTCAAATCTTGGTCTTATGAAAAATCTGACTGATATTTCAGAACTAATAAAAAATTGTACAAAGTGTGAATTATCATTAACAAGAACACATGCTGTACCAGGTGAAGGTTCCTTCCAATCTAAAATAATGCTTGTAGGAGAAGCACCTGGGTATTATGAAGATAATAGTGGCATACCTTTTGTAGGTGCTGCTGGAAAATTACTTACAAAATTACTTAATTCTATTGCTTTATCAAGAGATGATGTATTTATTACAAATATAGTAAAATGCCGACCACCAAACAATAGAGACCCGTCTCCAAATGAAATAAGTCAATGTTCACCATATCTGAGTAAGCAAATTGAGCTTATTAATCCTGCTCTCATCATAACTTTGGGACGGCATTCATTATCATACTTTGTACCCAATACTCCTATTGGGAAAGCTCATGGTACTCTTATAAAACATGGTGGGTATACTATTTATCCAACTTATCACCCTGCTGCAGCTTTACGACAAACAAGATTCAGTGAAATCCTTTCCGAAGAGTTCCAACGTATTCCAACCCTAATGAAATCTTTAGAAACAAAAGAAGAGAAACCTAAATCTACCAATAATCAGTTAGAGTTATTTTAAACTTACACGAATTAGACATATTTCATTTTTTTGTCTAAAATTATCAAGAATTACATAAAAATGAGAATGATATATGTTCACCAGCATTCTAACAAATATAAAGAAGCTCATACGTGAACTTTCAGATAACCCATCTGCACAAGCTGCAGTTCTTTTTGCAGCTTCAATAATAATTATTTACTTCCAAAGAGAATACCTCCTTGAAACTTTCATACCTAATATCGGTGAGATTATTCTCACTTATGTAGGCTACGGATTTGTAACGCTTTCAATATTCCTTATCGGGGTGATAGCAGCAGTAATTCACTACAAAAAAGATTTTTTGATATTTTGGCCCCAGTTAATCTCAACAATATTAACTGTTATATCTATTCAATTATTAATGGGAGCTTTTAAAGGGCCGCAAGGAATTGTTTTTAAAGAAACCACTGGTGGGAAATTAGGGAAATATTTATGGCAGGATTTTTACATACCAGGTCCTATTTTATTTTTACTTTTAGTAGCAATTGCATTTTATATTTGTTGGCCAAAATTTTCTTCAGATAAATTAAAATTATTCAATTTATACTTTTTTTCTTTTATACATTCCTTAATGAAAATATTTAAGTCAGAACCTAAAAAACCAAGGATAATTGAAAAAAAATCGTATCAAGAACCAAAAGAAAATCCAAAACCAAAAATAGAAGAATCTAAAAGAAACCCTTCCTCGTATAATAATCAACCAATAAGAAACAATGTACTAGCTGAACAAAAGATAAATAAGATCGAAGAAAAAATTGATACTACCCAAAAATCAACACGCGCATTTACTTTTGGAAAACCCTGGGCTATACCAGAAATGTCATTACTTGAATATGGTCCTGAAGCTTCCATTTCATCCGATGAATCAAAACTAGTTGCTGAAAAAATCGAGGAAACTTTATTAAATCATGGAATTGAAGTTAGAGTTAATCAAATTAAACCTGGACCAACTGTTACAATGTATGGTCTCACCCCAGGCTGGACAAGAAAAACGAGAAAACCAAAAAAGAATGATGCTCAAGAAGATACCTCAGATGAAGAAACTGACAGAGGTACACGGGTAAAAGTTGATAGCATCGTTGCAAGAGAAAAAGACCTAGCATTGGCTCTTGCAGCACCGAGCCTAAGAATCGAAGCGCCTGTTCCTGGAGAATCTATTGTAGGTATAGAAGTTCCTAACAAAAAAGCACTCATGGTGAGTCTAAGAAAAACATTAGAACATGAGAAAGTTAATACTATAAAAAAGGAGCTAGGTATTCCTTTAGCTTTAGGGCAAGGATCTAGTGGAGAAGCAACTGTCACTGATCTACGAAAATTACCACATCTATTAATTGCTGGTTCTACTGGTAGTGGTAAAAGTGTATGTATTAATACCCTATTAGTTTCTATGATTGCCAAGATGACACCTGATAAACTACGGCTATTACTCATTGATCCTAAGCGCGTAGAGCTTACACCGTTTAACGGTATTCCTCATTTAATATCACCTGTTGTGGTAGAACCCGATGAGGCAGTTAAATCTTTAAAAGGGCTTCTCGAAGAAATGTTAAGAAGATATAAAGTTCTTGAAGAAATAGGCGTTAGAAATATTGATAGTTATATCAATCATCCCAAAGCAATTGAACCTATGCCTTACTTAGTAATAGCAATAGATGAATTAGCAGATCTAATGATGACAGCGCCTTATGAAGTCGAACAAACACTTACACGATTAGCTCAACTAGGTAGGGCTACTGGCATACATTTAATAGTCGCAACTCAAAGACCATCAGTAGATGTAGTAACTGGACTAATTAAAGCTAATTTTCCTAGTAGAATTAGTTTTGCTGTTGTATCTCAAATTGATTCTAGAACTATTTTAGATTCAAGTGGTGCAGAAAGATTGTTAGGAAAAGGAGATATGTTATTTCTATCTTCAGACTTCCCAAAAGCACAACGAGTCCAAGGTGCATATCTAAGTGATGAAGAAATTAACAAACTAGTAAATTATTGGGCTACTGAAAAAGGTACACCATTACCTGAAATATCCTTAGAATTACCGGTAAATGATATAACTAATCCAGACTTTGATTCAGGAGATTTCCCTAAAGACGAATTATTTAGTAAAGCTTCTGAATTAGCAGGAAGATACTCTCATATATCAACTTCACTGCTACAACGAAAACTACGTATTGGATATCCTAGGGCCGCAAGATTAATCGATCAACTAGAAGATGCTGGTGTTATAGGGCCAGAAGAACCTGGGAAGTCTAGAGAAGTTCTTTTACAGTCTTAGTTAGGGTGCTTTACTACTTTACCTTGACTATTGAGGTAGTGAGTTTCATCGGTTTTATTATTATTTTTTACTATGACTTCATTTAAAGCACTTACTGCTAATTCCTTATCAATGGAAATTATCGTTCCTAAAGCCACATATAATACATCGACAGCTTCATTTGCAACATTATGCATAGATTCAGATTCTAAAGCTACTTTAAGTTCATCAACTTCTTCACTTTGGATAGGAATTCTATCAAGAAGTCTTTCACGACTATAAGTATCTAATAAATCAAATCTATCGTGAAAATTATAAACGGATTGAAATAATTCTCCTACTTTTGCTTTCAATTCTTCTGTAGCCACAACTTACTCCCAAATAATTAATACTTTTATTTACCGAAAATTTTTATAATGAATTTATTAGTCAAAGACACTACGATATTTATTAGATTATAAATTACTGAGAGATCAAATTGTACATATCCGATATAGAATTAACAGAATATAGGAATTTTTCTAATATTTACTTAGAGTTTCCACCTGGGCTCTCAATAATTTCAGGAAATAACGGAGAAGGTAAAACAAACTTACTTGAATCGCTTTATTTAATTTCTATAGGAAAATCATTTCGAGCAAGAAACGATTTTGAATTAATTCGCCACAAATCACCTGATCAGGTAAATAAATTTGTTTCTCAAACAACTATACATGGTGTTACTCAATTTACTGATGGAAAAAACAATATTGTCATTGCACTTCCTTCGGATAATAACCAATCAAAAGAAATTAAACTTAATGGACTCAATATATCTGCATCACAATTAGTTGGCAAAACTCCTACTGTACTTTTTACTGCCCATGATATGGACATCGTTTTAGGTAGCCCTGGAAAAAGAAGGCAGTTTTTAGATATACTAATTTCTCAAGTGAATCAAGAATATCTCATCAAATTACAAAAATATCAACAAATATTAACTCAAAGAAATTCCCTATTAAAAGCAATAAGAGATCATCAATCATCAGAGGACGAATTGCTGTACTGGAACACTGAATTAATTGAATTAGGTAAATTTATCATTATGAAACGTGCAGAAATTATCAAACTTATTGATACAGAAATACAAGAAATTCATTCTGAATTTTCTTCTTCTGAAAAATTATCTTTCCAATACATACCTTCAGTTACTATTGAAAAGTTTGAGGAAACATTAAATTCCACTCTGCGACAACAAATCCTTATGGGAATTACTGATATAGGACCTCAAAGAGATAACGTTTTAATTCATATCAATGGAATATCAGCATATAGTTTTTCATCCAGAGGGCAAGCTAAAAATATAGTATTATCACTAAGATTATCCGAAGCAAAAATAATTCAATCGACAATAAATGTACAACCTATACTACTTCTTGATGATATACTTTCAGAACTTGATGAGTTTAGAAGGAAAAAGATTATTGAAAAAATGCATATGTATAATCAATCAATAGTTACTACACCAGAACCTGATTTAATAGATTCAACTTATGCAAACAATATTATTAATTTACAGAATGGTGAAATTCAACGAGATTAACGAACAAGGAGAATTTTTATGTCAAATAATTCTATTAATTTTATGACAATAACTGAATTATCAGAAAATATTCGTGAAAAAAAACTTTCACCGACTGAAATTGTCCAAGAGCAACTCAAAGCAATTAACAAATTAAATGATTCGAACAAATCTTTTTTATATATAGCTGAAGAACAAAGTATCAAAGATGCTAAAAATATCGAAAAAGAAATATCATCAGGCAACTACAAAGGGCCATTGCACGGGATACCTATTGGTTTAAAGGATTTATATGAAACCGATAATATGCCCACAACCTCAGGAAGTGTAATCTTCAACGACTATCAATCAAACAAGAATGCGACAAGTGTCCAAAAGTTAATCGATGCAGGTTCAATTATTATTGGAAAACTAAATATGCATCCTTTTGCATTTGGCGCATTTGGTACTAATTCTGATTTTGGCACACCTCCAAACCCTTGGAATACTTCTCATATTCCGGGAGGATCTAGTAGTGGTTCTGGAGTAGCTGTTGCATCTGGTATGATTCCTGGCGCTACTGGATCAGATACAGGAGGCTCAATAAGAATCCCCTCCGCAGTTTGTGGGATTGTTGGTATAAAACCAACATATGGGAGAATTAGTAGATATGGATTAACTCCATTATCATGGTCTCTAGATACAGCTGGCCCAATGACAAGAAGTGTAAAAGATTGTGCATATATGCTTGAGGCAATGTCTGGCTTTGATATCAATGACGATTCTTCTTCTACAAGAGATATCCCTCAATTTTCTAAAGCTTTCGATCAAGAAACAAGGAAATTTACAATAGGTATTCCAAAAAATCAATATTTTACTAATATTCATACTGAGGTTGAAACAAAAGTAAACGAAGCCATAGAAACACTGAAAAGACTTGGTTTTTCCATAGTAGAAATAGATATCCCAACTCCAGAAGAAGCAGGAAAAATTCAAACGAATATTATCAATCCTGAAGCTGTAGCCTTTCATCAAGACAGGTTACAAAATGATATTGATAGAATTGCTCCAGATGTCAGAGCAAGACTTGAATCAGGGGTGTTTATTCCAGCAGTCAATTATATTCAAGCACAACGATTACGAAGACAATTTATCGGTCGGATGGTTGATTGTATGTCAAATGTAGATGCTTTAATTACCCCCACTGAGCCAATATGCACACCAGAAATTGGTCAAACTACTACGATTATTAATAATGAAGAAGTAACCATACAATCATTATTAACAAAATTTACCTCACCATTTAATTTATCAGGTTTGCCAGCTATAAGTGTACCTTGTGGATTTGACACTGTCGGCTTACCAATAGGACTTCAAATTGTTGGAAAACATTTTGATGAAATGACAATTTTGCAAATAGCTCATATATTTGAATCTAATACTGAATGGCACACAATAAAACCATCTTTATAATTAATGCAAAAATGGATCTAAATTACCTTTAATATCAGATTCTTCAGCAAATTTATTGATATTTGCAACAGTGGTATCTTCTACATATATTCCGTTTTTCATACGATCTTGTTTGGTAATATGTTCAATTTCACCAGGATAATAAACCCGATCATATCCCGAAGCTACTTCAGTTGAACTTAAATCTAAAGCAAAATCAGTTACTTCTTGTTTAAAAACTTCTAAGTCTCTAAAGGCTTCAACATTCATAACAATCATTAAACAACCATCGTTATGAATTCCATCTTTTGAAACACCAAAACCCAATCCGGTCAATATTCCTGAAAATGTTTCCACTGCAGCTGAAAGACCATATCCTTTATGACCTTGATCTGCCCCTAGTGGTAAAATCGCACCACCTTGGCTAAAATCATTTGGATCATTTGTTTGATTTCCATCTTTATCCAAAATCCAACCAAATGGAATATCCTTTCCTCTACTTCTAGCTAAGTTTATTTTACCTGCAGCAACTGATGAAGTAGCCATATCTACAAACATCGTTCCGTCTAAGTTGCTTGGAAACGCTATGCAAATAGGATTAGTACCTAATTTTCTTTCTTTACCTCCGAAAGGAACAACCATTTTAGGACCTCTACCCGAATCTGCTGTCATAATAGCTATCATACCTTCTTTTGCAGCCATGAGTGGATAACTTGCAACTCTTCCCACATGACTTTGCTGCACGACAGTAATAGCAGCTATATTATCTTCTTGAGCTTTCTTTATTGCTAATTTCATAGCAAAGTCAGATACATAATAACCAAATCCCCAATTCCCATTAATTCTAGCGGTTGTACGAGACTCATTATTTATTTCTATTTCAGCTCCTGGTTTGATATGTCCACGCTGAATCCTATCTATGTAAGTAGGAATTTGAATTACTCCATGAGAATCATGACCTACTAAATTAGCTTCAACAGAGTGCTCTGAAATAAGTGTTGCCTCATCTTCACTTGCTCCATATGCTTGCATCAATTGTGAAATAAAAGTTCTTAAGTCATTATGGTTTATTAAAGGCATTTCTATCTCCTTATCTCAATATAATCAAGAATAACTATATTCATCTTCTAGGTAAGTTTGTATATTATACTCATTATCATAAATTTTTATATAGAAAGAAATGTACAAATATGAAAATCACAAATATAGAAACATTTTTGGTTGATTCTGGATGGTGGCCATTTTTATTTGTAAAAATTGAAACTGATGAAGGGATAACTGGATACGGTGAATGTACTGAAACTAGGCAACCGCATGGAGTTGTTGGATCTATTGAAGATTTTTCAAAGTTATTAATTGGAAAAGATCCTCGATCATTTGAAATGCTATTATTAGACTTAAAACGTATCTCTATACAAAGTAGAGGCGGAATTGCATACAAAGCTATATCTGGAATCGAATTAGCTCTGTTGGACATTAAAGCCAAGGCTTTAAATATTTCTGTCGTTGAATTATTTGGAGGCCCAACTCGGGAACATGTACGATTATATTGGTCTCATTGTGGAACATATCGTGCTAGAAATTACGAACTATGTAATACCCCACCTTTAGAATCACTCAAGGATATCTATAACCTAGGAAAAGAAGTAATTG
>Ga0209992_10001137_pt1 | contig 30015 bp, 18 predicted proteins | sample 2SBtaG_2_FD_182564 | JGI IMG/M metagenome (GOLD analysis project Ga0209992, IMG submission 182564) | Deep subsurface microbial communities from Kolumbo volcano to uncover new lineages of life (NeLLi) - 2SBTROV12_ACTIVE470 metaG (SPAdes)... | ecosystem: Environmental > Aquatic > Marine >... | reverse complement strand
GCGGTGAAGGCTGCCCGATAGGGCACGGCGGGGCCAGGGTGCTCTCGGTTGGGTTGGCTTGCCCCCTGGCCAACCTGGACCGGGTCGAGCTGGCCAGGCCTGTCAGAAGCCCGGCGCGGGATCCAGCTTCAGGCCCTCGGCGGTCACCCAGGAGCGCAGGCGGGGCAGGCGGTTCTCGGGGACCCGCAGCAGCAGGTTGATCAGCTCTTCGTCCGCGTCGCGCTCGATGACTTCGGCCAACTCGCCCACTCGGGCCAGGGTCCGCCCGCGATCGATGGGCAGGCTCAACCTGAAGAGGTGGCTGCTGCCCAAGAAATGCTCGGCCACCCGGGCTGCCAGCGTATCGAGGCCAGCGCCCGTCCGAGCAGACACGGGCACCGCATCAGAGAGGGTGTTGAGCAGGCTCTGCACCTCCATGGTGTCGGTCACCACGTCGACCTTGTTGAGCACGGTGATGATGGGCAAGCCACTGGCCCCGATCTGCTCGAGGGTCTCGAGGACAGCCTGCACACAGTCTTCGAGGTGAGGGTCGGCGGCATCCACCACGTGCAAGATCAGGTCGGCCTCGATGACCTCTTCGAGAGTGGCGTGAAACGAGGCCACCAGGTGGTGGGGCAGCTTGCGGACGAAGCCCACGGTGTCGGAGAGGATCACGTCGCCGCAGCCGTTGATGGGCCACTTGCGGGTACGCGTGTCGAGGGTGGCGAAGAGTCGATTCGCCGCCAAGACCTCGGCGCCAGTCACGGCATTGAACAGCGTGGACTTGCCGGTGTTGGTGTACCCCGCGAGAGCCACCTTGCGCGCGTGCTTGCGGCCTCGGGCGTTGGTCACCGTCCGCCGAGCGTAAACCTCCAGGCGGGACTCCAGGTCGCGGATGCGCCGGTTCACCAGACGCCGGTCCGTCTCCAGCTGCTTCTCACCTGGGCCCCGGGTGCCCACACCGCCGCCTTTGTAGCGGTCAAGGTGGCCCCATTGGCCGCGCAGCCGTGGCAGCATGTATTTGAGCTGGGCCAGCTCGACCTGCAGCTTGGCCTGGGCGGTCCGGGCGCGACGAGCGAAGATGTCCATGATCAGCTCGGAGCGATCGACCACACGCACCCCCACCACGCGGCTCAGGTTGCGCGCCTGCGCCGGGCTCAGGTCCATGTCGGCCAAGGCCACCACCGCGTGGACAGAGGTGATCAGCGCCTTCAACTCCTCGACCTTGCCGCTGCCGATGTAGGTCGCGGGGTGGGGCCGTTCGAGCCGCTGAGTCAACCGGCCGGCCACGCCCACATCGGCGGCATCAGCCAGGCCCGCCAGCTCATCCAGAGTGCCCTCGCCGCGCTCGCCCAGGGCACCGAAGAGCACCGCCACAGGAGGCCGTTCGGCCGTATCAGTCGGTTGTGACTTCACGTGGAGGAGGGTCTCACCTGGGAGATGTCGCGGAGCCAGTGAGCGTCGTCGAGCGCGCTCGCGTCCCTGCGATAGTGGGTGCCGCGGCTCTCCTGCCGGGCCATGGCCGCCCGGGTGATCAGCGATGCCACCTGGATCTTGTTGGTCAGTGACCAGCCGTAGGGGTCGCCAAGCACCCGTTGCCCTATGACGTGGTTCCAGACGGCGAGGCGCCGATCGGCCGCGCCCAGGCCGTCTGCATCTCGCTCAATGCCCACCAGACGCCACATCAGCGAGCGCAGCGCGTTGTCCATGTCGTGCAGATCCAGAGGACCGGCGATGCTCGCTGACGGCGCAGGCCCGGAGTCGCTGCCGTGACGCACCACCCGTGCTTTATCGGCTGCGTGCAGTCCAGCCCGACTGCCCAGGATGGCGCCCTCCAAGAGGGAGTTGCTGCCCATGCGGTTCGCGCCGTGGAATCCGCTGGACGCCACCTCGCCACAAGCGTAGAGGCCCTCAAGAGAGGTCTGACCATGATCATCCGTCTCGATGCCCCCGACCATGTAATGGCAGGCAGGGTGGACCGGGATCAGGTCAGCGCCCATGTCGATGCCGAATTCGAGACAGGCCTTGTAGATCACCGGAAAGCGCTGTGAGAGGAACTCGGTGGAGAGGTGGCGCATGTCGAGGTAGACGTGGGTGTCCCGCACCTTGCCCAGGTGCTTGACGATGGCCCGGCTGACCACGTCCCGGGGAGCCAGCTCGGCGTCCTCGTGATAGTCGGGCATGAAGCGATGGCCGGTGCGATCGACCAGCAGGCCACCCTCGCCCCTTGCGGTCTCGCTGACCAGGATGCGGCCGATGCCAGCCACGTAGAGAACGGTCGGGTGGAACTGCACGAACTCCATGCCCCGCAGTCGGGCCCCGGCTCGATAGGCCATGGCCAGACCGTCGCCGGTTGCCGAGGGCGGGTTGCTGGTCTCGCGATAAACCTGCCCCACGCCGCCGTTGCAGAGAATGGTCGAGCCGGCCCAGATCACGTGGTACCCCTGGCTGTGAGACCAGGCCACGACGCCCCGGACCGCCCCTCCCTCGGTGACCAGGTCCAGGACGAAGGTCTCCTGATCGACAGAAAGCTTGGGCAAGGTGCCCGCCTTGTTGATCAACAGCTGCTGGATCTCACGCCCCGTCTGATCACCTTGGGCGTGAATGACCCGGGCTCGCTGATGGCCTCCTTCCAAGGCCAGAGCGAGCTGACCCTGGGTATCCCGATCGAAGCGCCCTCCCCAGGAAAGCCAGCGCTCCACCAGCGGCGGGCCACCCTTGATCACGGCCTCCACGACATCGCGGTGGGCCAGCCCCGCCGCCACTCGGCAGGTGTCCTGCAAATGCTGATCGATGCCGTCATCGGACGAGAGCACCGCAGCCATGCCGCCCTGGGCCCAGGAGGTGGCCGTGTCATGGGGGCCGTCCTTGAGCAACACGAGCGTCGAGCGGTGCTGGGCACCGTCCACCGCCGCCGAGAGCCCTGCCACGCCCCCACCGACCACCAGAAGATCCACGTCGACACCGGGCAAGTGTGCAGGGTCGAGGTGAACCAGCTGCCTCCGGAAGGCCGGCCCTACCAGATCAAGCTGAGACAGGAGCTCAGTCAAGGTGGATGCCTCCTGCCCGGTTCACGGACAAAGCACCGCACACAAGGGCCATGGGCTCGTCTGAGCCTTGGCCAGACCCCGACGCTGGAGGGGGAGGCGTCTCCGCCATGCGGCCCGCCGCCCCTCGGCTCGCTCCCATCTGAGCAGGCCGGGCAGCGGCAACCAAACGCGTACCAAAAAGAAATCCTAACAAAGTACCGAAGATTCTCCTGGTTCATCCGATGTTAGGGTAAAGTCAACCTAACACAGGCAAGACCTGGGCGGCCCGTCGGCCACCTGCCTCGGGCCACTTCGGCCCAACAGCCGACTCAGGATAGCTCGACTCAGCCACAGAAGGCCACTCCCGATGACACCAGGCACCTCCAACGGACAGCTCGCCATGATTCGCGAAGTCATAGCCAACGATTACCTCGCCTTGGGCGCCATCGCCGTCATGTTCCTTGCTTGCGTGCTGGCCTGACCCTTGTTTCTGACCGAAAAGCAGCAGGCCGTCCTGAGCTTCATCCGGGACTTCATCGAGGACAAGGGCTACTCCCCGACCCTCGAAGAGATGTCCCAGTACTTCGGCGTGTCGAAGGTCACCATCTACGAGCACGTGAAGGCTCTCCAGGAGAAGGGTGCGGTCAAGAAGCAGGCCAATCGCAAGCGCTCCATCGAACTCGTGGCCCCTGCAGCAGAGGCCGCGCCCCAGCAGCCTCCCACGCGCTTGCTGCCCATCATGGGGCGCGTGGCTGCCGGCGATTTCATCGAGGCCGTGCAAGACACCGAAGAGTTCAGCCTCGACGACATGACGCCCCGCATCGACGACTGTTACATGCTTCGGGTACAGGGCAACTCGATGATCGATGATCACATTTGTCCGGGCGATCTGGTCATTGTCCAGCCTGCGGACACCGCCCAGAACAACGACATCGTGGTGGCCATGGTCGACGACGATCTCACCGGCAACAAGAAGGCCACCATCAAGCGCTTCTTCCACGAGGGTGATCATATTCGCCTTCAGCCCTCCAACTCCGAGCTCTTGCCCATCTTGGTGAGCGACGTCGAGATTCAGGGCCGGGTGATCGGCGTCGTGCGGGCGACGATCTAGCAAACGCTCGGGCGCCCTGCCCCTTGCCCGCCGGCCTCGGGTGGCTACCATGCCCCCTCGGAACGCCGTCGCGTGCAGCGTGATGATCGTTTCGAATCGTCGGGGTGTGGCGCAGCTTGGTAGCGCGTCTGCTTTGGGAGCAGAAGGCCGCTGGTTCGAATCCAGTCACCCCGACCAGCCTCACCGGTGCAGCCTTCACGGGCACACAGCTGACTCATGCATCGGCTGTGTTTGCAGTACCCGGGTATCTCTCGAACACGAGAGTCCAGAGAGAGGTCTCGCTCGCCGATGAGTCGAACCGGACGCACCAGCCCATGGCCCGTGAGCGCCGGGAGCGGAGCGTCCTTTCGTATACTCTTGCGCGAGCGTTCGCAATGGCACCCGGAGATTCCCCAATGACGCCCGTCGCATCCTTGATGCACACCCTGATTCCCAAGACGACCTCCCGCCTTGGCGTGGGCATGGCCGTCCTCGCAGCCGCCCTTCTCAGCGGCGCTGCAGACGTTGCAGCTCAGCCTGAATTCTGCGAAGACGGAGGTCTGATCGTCCTCGACTTCGAGTCGACCCCACCCACCAGCTCGTGGATTGCCGAAACGATCTTCCCCGGATTCACCGGCACGTCGTACTACCGCTGGGACGGCCCGAATCACTTCAACCAGCCGGGCAACGGCGTGCTCACCTACACGCTGAACGTGACCACTGCTGGCCTGTACAACATGCGCATCTACAACCTGCATGATGATCCGGACAACACGCTGGAGAACGACTGCTGGAGCCGCATGGATGGCGGGACCTGGCAGAAGAGCTACTCGAGCATCAACCTCACCTGGAACTGGGCCACTTGGTTCGACCCGCCAACGGGTTCCGACTCCAAGTCCACCTACATGCTGTCCGCTGGGACCCACACCTTCGAGGTGAGCGCCAGGTCCCACGACTTCCGCATCGATCGGGTGCACTTCTTCCTCACTGGCTACCCCAACCCCCAGAACCCGTTGCTACCTGAGACGACCTGCGACACGACCTGGACCGATCTGGGCAACGGCCTGGCCGGAACCGGCGGGCAGGTCCCTGTGCTGCAGGGCACCGGTAATCTGATGGCTGGATCGACGACCACCATCAGCCTGAGCAACGCGCTGCCTACGGCCCCTGCCTACTTCATCCTGGGCCTGAGCTTGCTCAACGCGCCCTTCAAGGGCGGTGTGCTCGTGCCCTCCGTCGACATTCTGGCCGGGCCTGTGCCGGTGGACCCGGCCGGCGATATCGACATCAGCTTCGCCTGGCCAGCAGGATCCCCTAGCGGGATCAGTGCCTACTGGCAGACCTGGGTTGTCGACGCTGGCGGGCCGTTTGGCTACGCAGCGACCAATGGCCTGCAGAGCGTGACGCCATAACACTGCATCGACGGTTGGCCCAGCCCCCCACCCTGCGCTGAGGGGGTTGGGCCACGTCGTCAGTAGAATCAGAAGAAGAGACTCTGGCCTCCCGGCTCCGCCACTCGCCGCTGGCGAGGCTGCCGCCGAGGAGCCCAAGTCGCCAGGGGAGTCTCCCCGTCGCACGCGGCTTGCCCCAGAGCCATGGTCACCACCCGCCCCGCTCCTGCCGCTCGCAGAGCCCGAGCAGCTTCGTCCAGGGTTGCGCCGGTCACCCGGGCATCGTCCAGCACCAGGACCGTTTCGCCATCCAAGGCGGCTGTGGCTGCGAACCGCCCGTGCATGGCACCGGCCCGCTCGGTCACCGACAGGCTGGCCTGAGGATCTGACTCCCCCACGTGGCGCAGCAGGGAGTGACAAGGGATGGCGACCCTCCCGGCCAGCCGCCTGGCGAGGCGCTCCAGCGGGCCCTTCCTGGGGACCCGGTCGGGAACCCAGGTCAAGCGCGCCCCTCCTGGCCGACCCTTCTGGGCGTGCATGAGCAGGGTGTGGGCAAGGTCCAGTATCTCGGGAGGCCACCGTCCGGCTCGGCCTCGAGCCAGATCGCTGCTCAGGCCGACGTCTGACTGATCGGTTGAACCGCTCTGACCGCCTGCTCCTCGGGCAGACCAGCCGCTGCGCAGTCGGCCACCCACGAACAGATCGTGATCTGGCAGGGTGCATGCCAGGGAGACGCCCTGAGTCCCCTTGCGCCGATCGCCAATCAGGCTGTGCTGCCCGTCGATGTCGAAGACCGCTGAGAGTTGGCCCAACATCAGGTCAGGGGCAGCATGGAGCGGGACCAGGGAGCCAAACCCTGCGGCTGTCAGACCAGCGCGGTGGGCAGCCTCCATGTCTGTGGTGCTGTCACCGAGTGCCAAGACAGCTGGGCTGGGAGACACACCAAGGCGCCCCAAGGCGGTCTGCAACGGATCGGGGCAGGGGCGGTGCAAGGTGCTATCGCCATAGCCAACGCAGACGCCGGGCACCTCCCAGCCCTGTGCTGCGAACCACTGCAGCACGTTGGCCACGGGGCTTGAGGCCACCACGGCCCAAGGAACCGCTCGCCGGGACAGCTCGGCCAGCAGCTTGCCGATGGGCACTCCCTGCGAGTCCACCGCAGGGGCGACTCCTGGACCACCGCCATAGTACTCGGGCGCGACCCCGCCCTTGAGGCCTCGTGAGAGGTCAGCCAAGGTATTCTCGAAGTCCACCAGGACGGCGTCCCAGTTCATGATGGAGAGGGCAGCGGTATCGAGAGACCAACCCACAGGCAGGACCTTGCCACCCGGGGCTCCGTCACTTGCCGACGTAGCCTAGTTTGAGCATCAGCTCGAGCATGTCATCGTCGATCTCAGCAGCGCCTCCGGGACCCACCCTCTCGGCCTCTTCTGCATTGGCCACCGAGCGCTCTTCAAGCAGCTGGCGCAAGGCCGTCAGCACCCGTTGCGGTTCCTGCTCAGCAGAGTCGATCAGGTTGTGACGCTCTCGGGGATCATCGCTCAGATGAAAGAGGTACTCCCAGGTGTGATCAATGTCCTTCTGCCAGATGTGGATGTACTTCCAGCCCCTCCAGCGCACCGTGCGGTGGTACTTGGGTCCAGGGTCAATCACCAGTTCGCTGAACGTCGGGCGGTCGACCTCCCGACCGTCCGTGACCGAGCCCTGCTGAGTCGATGCGTCCGAGCCAGCCGACGAAAGCAGTCCGACCAATGAGCGACCACTCCATGAGGCCTCTGAAGAGGCCACTCCCATCAAGTCGGCCACCGTAGGCGCCACATCGATGAGCTCGACAACCTCATCGACCCGGCCGCGATAGCCCTCGCGCTCCAAATCGGGTGGAAGGCGGACAATCAGCGGCACGTGCAGCAACTCCTCGTAGACCTGGTCATGCTGATACTTGCCGTGGTCCCTGAACTCCTCACCGTGATCAGAGAGGAAGATCACCGCCGTGTTCCTCAGCAACCCCGCATTGAGCAGGTACTCCCAGAGCCGGCGGAGTTCACCATCGACGTAGCGGATCTCTCCATCATAGAGCGATGAGAGAAATGCCACGTCAGCGTCGTCGTAGGACAGCATGCCTTCCCAGTACGCTGGACCCGTGGCGGCCTCCCAGGCTTCCTTGGTCTCCATGTCCAAGTACTTCTCAGTCCGACTCCGCAGCGGGCCCTCATATGCTGGGTCCGCGAAGACCTCATACCACTCTCGTGGTGGAAGGTAGGGCGCATGGACCTGGTAGGTATGCAAGAAAGCGAAGAACCGGCCCCGCTCTGGCGCCAGCATCCAACGCACACAGCGATTGATGCGATCCGAGATGTCCGTGAGTTCTTCATCCCACGTCTGAAAGCCCCGGTCCATGGCCATTCTACGGGTCAGGTTGCCCCCGCTGACGAATGCGCCTGTCTCAATGTCGGCCTCTGACAGCAGCTCCGCAAGCGTGGTCAGCCCGGAAGGCAACTGAAAGAGCTGGGGCGTAGGCCCATGGACGTTGATGACCCGGTGAACAGCCGGATACGACGAACTGAACAGCGAGGCATGAGCCGGTGCGGTCTGCGGCGCCTGAGTGCGGGCCTCTTCGAAGACCACACCGCGGGACGCGATGCTCGCGAGGTTGGGAGACGTGGGCCTCGGGTAGCCATAGCATTCCAACCGATCCCAGCGCAGCGTGTCGATACTGACAACGAGCACGTTTTCCACAAGCCCCGTTGCAGGAAGGACAACCGCACCTGCCGGAGCAGCCGTGACGAACGTCTCGGTGCCTGCCAGTTCATCCTCCGAGGCAACACCCCTGGCACCGGACCCGCTTGACGACACCAAAGACCCTGACGGAGCCGCCTCGTCGGCACCAAGGTCGGCCTCCCTCTGAGACTGGTCAGAACAGGCCAGCAGCGCCAAGCAGAGGGACAGAGAGGAGAGGGCAACCAGAACGCGCAAGGGTGAACTCCAAGAATCAGAGATGCCCACCTTACACGCAGCCACCCCACCGAACCACGCGGCCCCGATCGCGCTCGTCCACGCACCAAGCCTGTAGCCATCTCAGCCAACACAGACGGGCGCCGACTACAAACCTTGTGCGCGCCCCCAGGCTCGCCTCATGGCCAAAGGGGTCGAACCCGTGGGGCTGTCGCACACCGCAGAGGTGGGTCGGTCTTCGGAGCCAATCCGCGGCGGGTTTTAGTTAGCGCGTCCCAGGGGTCAGGTCTTTGGTGTGGGGTGAGGGGTAGGTCATGCCCGTGAGGGGCCACGGAGGCCCGGGCAACCTGACTGGCCAGCAAGTCAAAACCCACAGGACAAAAAAGAAGGCCCGCTCATCAACCCAAGAGAACTAGGGGACAAACGGGCCTTCAGTGGTTAACACCCGGCGCCAACCTACTCTCTCAGCAAACGCCAATACCATCGGCCCGATCTGCTTAACGACTGTGTTCGGAATGGGAACAGGTGTGGCCAGATCGGTCTGAACACCGGGAAGATATATGAATACTGGATGCGGGATCACGCCACGAGATGCCGACGGTATACGTCGGCCAACCGTTCACGTCGTCGAAGACGATCGTCTCCGGTGCCTCGCCGACAGCAGTGTAACCCTCACGGGAGTCCACACGTGCCGCCACAAGGCAGCGAATAAATGTAGTCAAGTCAATCGGCCTATTAGTACTGGTGAGCTCAATGCATTACTGCACTTACACTTCCAGCCTATCAACCTGGTGTTCTACCAGGAGCCTGCTTGGGAAACCTTATCTTGGAGTGGGCTTCGCGCTTATATGCTTTCAGCGCTTATCCTGTCCGAACTTAGCTACCCAGCGGTACCGCTAGCGCGATAACTGGTACACCAGGGGTTCGTCCGCCCCAATCCTCTCGTACTAGGGGCAAATCTCCTTAAGTTTCCTGCGCCCACGCCGGATAGAGACCGACCTGTCTCACGACGGTCTGAACCCAGCTCGCGTACCGCTTTCATTGGCGAACAGCCAAACCCTTGGGACCTTCTCCAGCCCCAGGATGCGATGAGCCGACATCGAGGTGCCAAACCTCCCCGTCGATACGGACTCTTGGGGGAGATCAGCCTGTTATCCCCGGAGTACCTTTTGTCTGATGAGCTACGACCCTTCCACACGGGATCGCAGGATCACTAAGCCCTGCTTTCACATCTGCTCGACTTATAGGTCTCGCAGTGAAGCACCCTTATGCCTTTACACTCAACATGCGATTACCAACCGCATTGAGGATGCCTTTGGGCTCCTCCGTTACTCTTTAGGAGGAGACCGCCCCAGCCAAACTGCCCAGCAAGCACTGTCCCGAGTCCGGATTCACGGATATCTCGGTTAGGATCCCAGAAAAGCAAGAGTGGTATTTCACTAATGACTCCACACGACCTAGCGGCCGCGCTTCAACGTCTCCCACCTATTCTACACATACTCAACTAGAACCCAATACCAGCCTACAGTAAAGGTTCACGGGGTCTTTTCGTCCTGGCGTGGGTACGTGGTATTCTCACCACGAATACAATTTCACCGAGTCCACCGTTGAGACAGTGCCCAAGTCGTTACGCCTTTCGTGCGGGTCGGAACTTACCCGACAAGGAACTTCGCTACCTTAGGACCGTCATAGTTACGGCCGCCATTCACCGGGGCTTCATTTCCGAGCTTCGCCTTACGGCTAACAAGTCCACTTGACCTTCCGGCATTGGGCAGGCGTCAGTCTGTATACGGCGTCAGTTTGACTTAGCACAGACCTGTGTTTTTGGTAAACAGTCGCTTGGGCCATTTCTCTGCGGCCTCCGTCAGCTCCGCAGGTAAACTGCTTCACTAACAGAGGCTCTCCTTATCCCGAAGTTACGGAGCAATTTTGCCGAGTTCCTTAACGGTGGTTCTCTCGAGCGCCTTAGGATACTCACCCCACCCACCTGTGTCAGTTTACGGTACGGTCGGCCGTTAGCTCACTAGAGGATTTTCTTGGAGGAGCCTTCCATCACTTCGCGCGTTAGCGCTCGGCGTCACCCCCCAGGCTTAGCGCTGCGGATTTACCTACAGCAGCCTGGCAGGCTTGCACAGACACTACTAATCGTCTGCTGACGTGCGTCTCCCCGTCACCCCATCGTGTCTTTGTCGCTAAAAGCCGGTACAGGAATATTAACCTGTTTCCCATCGACTACGCCTTTCGGCCTCGCCTTAGGGTCCGACTAACCCTGGGCGGATTTACCTTCCCCAGGAAACCTTGGGTTTTCGGCGAATAAGATTCTCACTTATTTTATCGTTACTCATGCCGACATTCTCACTTCCACATCGTCCAGCCGTCCTTGCGGTCGACCTTCATCCTAACGTGGAACGCTCCTCTACCGCTCTTGGTCGTCAACGACTTCCAAGAGCCCGCGGTTTCGGTGTACAGCTTAGTCCCGTTAATTTTCGGCGCGAATCTGCTCGACCAGTAAGCTGTTACGCACTTTTTAAATGGTGGCTGCTTCTAAGCCAACATCCTGGCTGTCTTTGCAAGTTCACTTCCTTTTACCACTTAGCTGTACTTAGGGACCTTAACCGACGGTCTGGGTTGTTTCCCTTTCGACTGTGGAGCTTATCCCCCACAGACTGACTGCTGTGATAAGGTTCACGGTATTCGGAGTTTGACTAGGGTGGGTAGGCGGGAAGCCCCCCACTCCAGATCAGTGCTCTACCCCCGTGAACTATTCGCACAACGCTAGCCCTAAAGCTATTTCGAGGAGAACGAGCTATCTGCAGGTTCGGTTAGCTTTTTACTCCAATCCACAGCTCATCCCATAACTTTTCAACGTTAAAGGGTTCGGCCCTCCACGAGCTGTTACGCCCGCTTCAGCCTGGCCATGGATAGATCACCTGCGTTCGCGTCTGATCCATGCAACTTGTGTCGCACATTTCGCACTCGCTTTCGCTTCGGCTACGAGCCTGAGGCTCTTAACCTTGCTACATAGATCAACTCGCCGGCCCATTATGCAAAAGGTACGCCGTCACCCATTCCCTTGCGGGCATAGGGCTCCGACAGCTTGTAAGTGTTTGGTTTCAGGTACTATTTCACTCCCCTTACCGGGGTACTTTTCATTTTTCGCTCACGCTACTATACGCTACCGGTCGTTGAGTAGTATTTAGCCTTACGGGGTGGTCCCCGCAGATTCACACCAGGTTTCCCGTGTCTGGTGGTACTCGGGAGAACAATCGGAAGGTCGACTCTTTTCGCCTACAGGGCTATCACCTGCTATGGCAGAACTTTCCAGGACTTTCGACTAAGAGCAAACTTTGTAACTTCCGCATTGGACTGCAATCCAATGGCATGCTTCCCACAACCCCGACTGCAAAACGCTTGCAGGCTTACAGGCAGTCGGTTTAGGCAATCATCCCCGTTCGCTCGCCGCTACTAGGGGAATCGAGGTTTCTTTCTCTTCCTGAGGGTACTTAGATGTTTCAGTTCCCCTCGTTAGCCTCCACTGCCTATGAATTCAGCAGTGGATACCGAGGTATTGCCTCGGTCCGTTTCCGGATTCGGATATCTGCGGGTCAAAGCCTGGTTGGCGGCTCACCGCAGCTTAACGCAGCCGTCCCACGTCCTTCATCGCCTCTCAACGCCAGAACATCCCCCAAACACTCTTAGTAACTTGACTACATTTACTATGAGAATACTTCGCTTTCGAGAACATGCTCGGTTGTTTTATTCGTGACGTGATACCACATCCAGTATGTCAAAGATCGCTTCTCCTCAGCTGATGCCCCGTCCTGATCGGATCGGGAAGCCTCGGAGCGCCGGGTAGCCCGACACTGGGTGATGGCTCTGAATCGTCCCATGACGACCAAAGCGACCACCGGGTGCCACTCTACGCGATGCGCGTTTTCGATCGGACAGCCCTTTCGCAACCACCAAGATGGTGGAGGCGACAGGACTCGAACCTGCGACATCCTGCTTGCAAAGCAGGAGCTCTACCAGCTGAGCTACGCCCCCGCTGAATGGTGGGCCTATGTGGACTCGAACCACAGACCTTACGCTTATCAGGCGTACGCTCTAACCACCTGAGCTATAGGCCCTGACCAACGAGATTTGAGCGCACCTGCATGCAAAACCCCAGGTGGCTCTAAAGTCGGTCGAGTCACAACAGTTCCCGATCGAAAATGGTAGCAAGCTTATTCAAGTCGTGTGCCGATGATTCTACAAGGTCCCGCCATCGCTGGCGTTACCAGGTCTAGTTTATCCCTAGAAAGGAGGTGATCCAGCCGCAGGTTCCCCTACGGCTACCTTGTTACGACTTAGTCCCAATCACTGAGCTTACCGTCGGCGCTTCCCTCCTTGCGGTTGGGTACACGACTTCGGGTACTCCCAGCTTTCGTGGCTTGACGGGCGGTGTGTACAAGGCTCAGGAACATATTCACCGCGGCGTAGCTGATCCGCGATTACTAGCGATTCCGGCTTCATGGAGGCGAATTGCAGCCTCCAATCCGAACTGGGAACGGGTTTAGGCGATTTGCTTACCTTCGCAGGCTTGCGTCGCTTTGTCCCGTCCATTGTGGCACGTGTGTAGCCCAGGACATAAAGGCCATGATGACTTGACGTCATCCCCACCTTCCTCCGTTTTGACAACGGCAGTCCCGCTAGAGTCCCCACCATTACGTGCTGGCAACTAGCGGCAAGGGTTTCGCTCGTTCAGGGACTTAACCCGACATCTCACGACACGAGCTGACGACAGCCATGCAACACCTGTGCACGTTCCACCATAAGGCGTCACCTCCCTTTCAGGAGGCTAATCCGTGCATTTCAAACCCTGGTAAGGTTCTGCGCGTTGCTTCGAATTAAACCACATACTCCACCGCTTGTGTGAGCCCCCGTCAATTCCTTTGAGTTTCAGCCTTGCGGCCGTACTCCCCAGGCGGGGTACTTAGCACATTAGCTTCGACAATGACCGCATCGGACGGCCATTGCCCAGTACCCATCGTTTACAGCTAGGACTACCAGGGTATCTAATCCTGTTCGCTCCCCTAGCTTTCGCACCTCAGCGTCAGTTGCAGTCCAGTGACCCGCCTTCGCCTCTGGTGTTCCTCCAGATATCTACGCATTTCACCGCTACACCTGGAGTTCCGGTCACCCCTCCTGCACTCAAGCTTGACAGTTTCGGGGGCAGTTCCGCAGTTAAGCTGCGGGCTTTCACCTCCGACTGATCAAGCCGCCTACGCGCGCTTTATGCCCAGTAAATCCGAATAACGCTCGCCACCTTCGTCTTACCGCGGCTGCTGGCACGAAGTTAGCCGTGACTTCCTCTCAAGCTTTTGTCAGCGCACAGGTAGACCTGTACGTTTCATAACTTGTGACAGGAGTTTACGACCCGAGGGCCTTCATCCTCCACGCGGCGTCGCTCTGTCAGGCTTTCGCCCATTGCAGAAGATTCTCGACTGCAGCCTCCCGTAGGAGTCAGGACAGTGTCTCAGTTCCCATGTGGCCGGCCAACCTCTCAGTCCGGCTACCCGTCATTGCCTTGGTGAGCCGTTACCTCACCAACAAGCTGATAGGACTTAGATCCCTCCTCAAGCGGAATCACCTTTACCGTTCTGGACGCATCCAGAACGGACTATTGGGTATTAGCATCCCTTTCGGGATGTTGTCCCCAACTCGAGGGCAGGTCATCTAAGCATTACTCACCCTTTCGCCACTCTACTCGCCTCCCCGAAGGGATGCTTTCGCGTTCGACTTGCATGCCTAATCCACGCCGCCAGCGTTCATTCTGAGCCAGGATCAAACCCTTCATGATGAGTGATTTGTCCTGCGATGCGTGTCGCGCTGGTTAAAGCGGACGCGCACCATTTGGAATCGAGGGATGCGATCAAGATCGCATCACTCACACACGCTTAAATAAGCTTGCTACCGATTTTTCAAAGATCGTTTGGCTAGCCAAGCCGGCTGAAGCCCCTCAGGGCTCCATTTTACTGGCCGATCGTCACTGCCCTTTCGAGCCGTGCGGTCGCCAGATGAGCTTTTTTCACCCGTTTGGTGAGCCGCGAATACTACCCATCCCCCGATATCGAACAACCCCCAATCCTTCTTTTTTCCCAATCCTTTTGCCCCACCTCAGGACGTAGGTCAAAGACGCGGTATCTGGGAGCGAAAGACGGCGCAAAAGACGCTAGGGAGCCAGGCTGGCTGAGATGTCCAACGGCATTGGCCTGGCCTTTTCAATGGCCCCTGAGCCCGATACGTTGAATCCGCGCCCTCCAAAGCCTCTCGATTGGTGCGGATGGCCCAAATCCTCGCCATATGGCCCTTTTACTGCCCCAATTGGGTGCGGCGCCCCTTCCCCTGGAGCCTCGGCTGGATAACGGGTCAGGAGAGTCCCGCCCCTAGACCCTTCGGCCCGGGGGTTCTGACACCCTCCCAACGGGCTGGCCTCGGGATGCCCGGCGTCACTGATGGTCCCGTCTGCAGCCGCTGCAGGATACGACCACCGACTGCCGCGCTCCCTCCCGCCACCTCGATCCTGGTGGTAGCGATGCGTGGCAAGCGCCCATTTCTCTCCACTGGGCGGCAGCTCCGGCCGGGCGGTGGGCGGACTTCGAACGCCTTGGAGCCCGCACCACAGACCGTGCTCGACCGCTCCGATCAGCACGTTTCAGCGCCAGGTGACAGGTGCGCGAGGCGAGATGCCTTGTTTCCCTGGTCCATTGGACATCCGTGGCACAGGCTTCTAGCTCGCCCCCCACAGCCGCCGTCACAATCCAGGCCAGGCAGACCCAGCCGCTTCGATGATGACCCCGTCAGCTCAGCGGCAGCGGAGTTGCGCCTCGCAGCCGTGCGCATGGCCTTGATGAGTGGGCCGCCGTGTCGCTGGGCGTCTTCCCCGATCGCAGCCAGTGCCCAGAATGTCTGCGGCGCCCCGACGACGGGGTCAGGGGATGGTGACGATCGTGCCGCGGGCCACGATCTCGAAGAGCTGCTCGACTTCGGCATTGCGCATGCGCACGCAGCCCATGGATTCGTCCAGACCGACGGAATCCGGCAACTCGGTGCCGTGGATGCCATAGCCCATCACCCCCGGCTGGTTCTCGAAGCCCATCCAGCGGGTGCCCAGGATGTTCTCCGGCTCGCCATGGGGGATGGCCCGGCCATCCTTGTACCAGGTCGGATTCTCCTGCTTGACCTGGACCACGAACTCGCCAGATGGAGTCCTCTCCTCTCGCCCTAGCCCCACCTCATACGCGAGGACAGGCACGTCACCAAGCCAGGCGACCAGGCCGTGGCCCTCTCGATCGATCTCGATGTGCAGCCCCATCACAGGTACCAGCAGGGTCTGCCCCACTTGAAGAGAGTCGCTGCTCATGCCATTGAGCAAGCGCAACAGGCCCGGCTCGTACCCCCCACCGTCGAGGGTCTTGAGCGTCTTGTTGCAGAGGGTCCAGAGATTGTCCCCTGGCCTGACCTCATAGGACTGGGTCTCGATCGCATCGAGCAGGCCAACCCTGGGGTTCCGATTCAAGACTGTCAGCATCTGGCCGGCCTCTGCGTAATCCGGCCCCGAGACGGCCCCGGTCTGGATGGCGCGAGCAATCAGACCTCGGCGCTCCGCCCCATTCGTGGTCACCCCGGCCAACTCCCAGGCCAGCTTGCCCATGGCTTGGGGAGCCCCCGGCTGCCTCAGCCGCCGGCGCAGCAAGTCTGTGGCCTCAGCGACCTGACCGCTTCTGACCAGAGACCGGGCCTCGGTGAGCACGGCCATGGCGGACGCACGCTCGACGCTCGGCTGGGCCGCCGCCAACTTGGGCTCAGGTGCAGGGGCGACATGGGGCTCGACCTGCGCCGGCTCGACGGAGCGCTCGCTCTGGGGCCGCTCAAGGAGAACCGACGACGCCTGGGCGCCGTCTTCAGGCCAGAGGTCGTCCTGCCAGAGCCAGGTGGCCCCCGCCACGGCCACCACGATCACAATGAACCAGCGCAGCATGACGGCACAGCCCCTTGGCACGGGAGGAAACGAACGTGCTCCCGATCCTAGAGCCTTGATGTGGCCTATCCAAGTGTCGCAGCGCCAGCACGGCGAGTCTCTGCCCTTGAGCCCACCCCACCCGTCGCGATCGACGCCCGATCTGCCGCGCCCCGGGCCCACGCAGAGCCTTCGCCCTGCCTTCAACCAGGCGGCGCGGAGAGTCTCATGAGGGCGAGTGCTGCGCTGCGCACCTTGCGTTCAGCTTGGGGGCAAGAACCGGGTCGATCCCGGGACAGGGACGTCCTCCCGATGCCTGGTTCGAAACCAGGTGGGAGCACGCTGCCCGCAGTGAAAGTCCCGCGCATGGCGGGCATGTCCAACACGGCCAGAAGGCTGCTCCCTCATCGGAGGGAAAGGCTCGGGAGAATGAATGCGCCCCGAAGACCGACACGGCTGACTGATCATAGCCGGCCCATGCCGTCGGTCAACGCAAGCGGGCGCCCAGCTTCTCGACGGCTGCGACGATGCGCTGCCGTGCCTTGCCCAGATCCTTCTCGGTCAGGGTGCGGTCGCGCGCCTGAAAGACGAGATGAAATGCGATGGACCGTTCGTCCTCGGCCAACCCCTTACCTCGGTAGACATCGAAGGCGGTCACCTCTCGCAAGGTCTTGGGACCGGCCCTTCGAATCGCCGCGGACAGATCATCACTGGTCAAGCCATAGCTCGCCACGAACGCGAGGTCGAACAGCGCAGGGGGCTGGCGATGGATGGGCTGATAACGACCACTCAGCCGCTCGCAATCCACCAGCGCATCCACATCAAGCACCAAGAGTGCTGCACCGCCGTCCACCTCCAACCGTTGCAGCACCTCGGGCGCGACCACGCCCAGGCGAGCCACTTCAATGTCTCCTACCACGGCCCGAGCCAAGAGATGCTGGTGGAACCAAGGCTCGCGCTGACGAGCCTCGGCCTGGGAGTACCGAGCCAACCCCGTGCCGAGCGCCTCCAGGCCCACGTCGAGAGCGCCACGCAACAAACGCACCAGGTCGCGGCTGTCGCCTCGGTCTCGCTGGCCCACGAGAGCCACCACTTGCCGGCTCTCAACAACAGCGTTGTCGTCATTCAGCTCAAAGCCACGCCCGACCTCAAAGCACCGAGGCGCGGGCCCCTGACGCAGCCAGGTCTGCAGCAGCCCCAGCAGAGAAGGCGCCACGGCGGGACGGAGCCGAGCCGCGTCCTGCTGCAGGGCGTTCGTGAGCCGGGGACGATCTTCGTCCTCGCCCTGCCCCATGGCGTCAAAGTGCTTGTCTGCCAGTGTCGAGTAGTTGAACACCTCGCTGAAACCCAGGCGCCGAGCGAAGGCGTCTCTGAGACCCTCTTCCACCACCAGCTGGGGATCTCGCTCCCCCAAGATCAGGGGGCCCCGGGGAGCCGGTGTCTCGATGCGGTCGTAGCCCACAAGACGGCCGACCTCTTCGACCAGATCTTCGGCACGGGAGACGTCGCGGGTGGCACGCCAGCTGGGCACGTCCACCGCGAACTCGCCGACGCTCGCACCCTCGCGAACCACGAACCCGATGGACGACAAGGTCGCGGCGATCTCTTCGTCGGAGACGTCGAGACCCAACCGCCTGCGCACCATGTCAGCGGACAAGGACACGGTCAGGGCGGGCGCCCTTGCCTCGCCAGCTTCGGCGTAGCTGAGATCAATCTTGGCCTCGGGGTGCAGCTGGGACAGCCACCATGCGTAACGAGCCAGGGCTTCTTCGACGAGGGCCGGATCGAGACATTTCTCGAATCGCGAGAGCGCGTCTGTGCGCAGGCCCAGCCGACTGGACGTGCGCCGCACCACGGTGGCCTCGAAGCTCGCCGACTCCAGCAGGATGCGCGAAGTCTTCTCGCCCACTTCAGCATGGGCGCTGCCCATCACGCCCGCGATGGCGACGGCCCGCGTCGCATCAGCGATGACCATGTCGTCGGGGCCCAGGGCGCGCTCCTCGTCGTCGAGGGTCACCATCTTCTCGCCCGATGCGGCCCGGCGCACCACGATCTGGTCAGCGCCCAATCGCTCCCGATCGAAGGGATGGGTTGGCTGCCCGATCTCGAGCATCACGTAGTTCGAGAGATCGACCAGCAGGTTGATCGGACGCATGCCGCAGGCCACCAACCGAAAGCGCATCCAGTCGGGCGAGGGAATGGGCCCGGCCTCGACGCACAACCCTGCATACAACGGGCAACCCGCGTCAGGCTCAAGGGTGATGGCCGGAGCAGAGGCCCCGCCATGCAGCCCCTCGTAGACAGGCATGGGCAACAGCTCGCGCCCATAGATGGCCGCGAGCTCACGGGCGAAGCCCCGGTGGCCCCAGAGATCAGGGCGATGGGTCACGCTCTTGTTGTCGATGTCGAAGATCACGTCGAGCAGGCCAGGGACCTCAGCACATGGCGTCCCAGCCACCAAACCCGGGTCGAGCTCGAGGATACCGTCGTGCTCCGGGCCCAGGCCCAGCTCATCCTCGGCGCATATCATGCCTGCGCTGGCCACACCACGAATCTTGGCGTTCTTGAGCTTCACACCATTGGGCAGCAGAGTCTTCACCGGCGCATAGATGATCTTCTGCCCGGCGCGCACATTGGGCGCACCACAGACGACCTGCGCGGGCTCATCGGCTCCCCAGGCCACCGTGCAAAGACTCAGTCGGTCTGCGTCCGGGTGCGGAACACGGGTCAGCACCTCGCCCACCACAACCGTGGCCAGAGCCTTGCGTTGATCGACGAAACCCTCGATCAGCGCCGTGCGCATGGTCAGGTCATGGGCGATGCGCTCGGGCTCGAGACCCGACAGATCGACATGGTCGCCGAGCCAGTTGAGAGACAGGTACATGGGTCAGAACCCTGGGCGAAGCGATTGGGAGATCAGAACTGCTGCAGGAAGCGCGGGTCCCCGCTCATCATCCAGCGCACGTCCTCGATGCCAAAGCGCATCATCGCCAGACGATCGAGTCCCATGCCGAAGGCGAAACCGGAGACCCGCTCGGGGTCAAAACCACCGGCCCGCAAGACCTCTGGGTGGACCATGCCGCAGCCCAGCATCTCGAGCCACTCGTCGCTCTCGGCCGCGCCAACCCTGCGCATGTCCAGCTCGAAGCCAGGCTCGACGAAGGGGAAGTAATGCGGGCGCAGACGCACCTCGACCCGCGAACCGAAGATGCGGCTCAAGACCAGGGCCAACATGCCTTTCAGGTCAGCCACCGAAACACCTTCGTCGACCATCAGGCCCTCGACCTGATGGAAGGTGTGCTCGTGGGTCGCGTCCCGCTGCTCGTTGCGGAACACCCGCCCGGGCGCGATGACGCGCACGGGGGGCACGCCGTTCGCCCGGCGCATGGCACGCAGCTGCACCGGTGAAGTATGGGTGCGCATGACATGGCCGCTGGCCAGCCACATGGTGTCCTGCAGATCCCGAGCCGGGTGATGCCGGGGGATGTTCAGCAGGTCGAAGTTGTACTCCTCGGTCTCGACCTCCGGGCCATCTGCCACGGAGAAGCCCAGGCCCATGAAGATCGCCTCGACCTCCCGCCTGACCAAGGTGATGGGATGGAGGTGCCCCTGCCCCATGGGCATCAGGGCCGGCTCGCTGGCATCGAAGCTCGTCGAACCTGCCTCAGCTGTGAGCCTGGCGGACGTGAACTCGTCGCGCCGCTCGGCCAGGGTCGCCTCGAGTCGCCCCCTGGCTGCGTTCACCGACTGCCCGAACGACGACCGCTGTTCGGGTGGCAGGTCTTTGATCCCGCGCATGAGCGAGAGCAACTCGCCCTTGCGGGCCAGCGCCGTCTTCTCAATCAGCGCCAGGTCGTCTGCGGAGGTCGCCCCGGCGATGGACGCCAGGATCTCCTCTGTCAGCTCTGCGAGCCGGTCCGTCATGACGACGCTCCCAGGAATCTCCCGGGGGGTCGCCCGGGACGGGCTCAAGCCGCAGCGGCGTGCTCTTTGACCTTCGCGACCAGAGCCGAGAAGGCGGCGGGCTCGCGGGCGGCCATCTCCGAGAGGACCTTGCGGTCGAGCTGGATGTTGGCCAGCTTGAGCGCGTGCATGAACGTGCTGTAGCGCATGCCCTCGGCCCGCACCGCGCCATTGATGCGCATGATCCACAGCTTGCGCAGATCGCGGCGTTTCAGCCGGCGGTGGGTGTAGGCATAGGCGCCTGCGCGCAGGAGCGTCTCCTTGGCCACACGGAGCTGTTTGCTCCTGGCGCCGCGGAAGCCCTTGGCCCGCTTCATGATGCGCTTCGTGCGCTTGTGCCGAGCTACTGCTGAATGGACGCGAACCATCTGTCGTCTCCGGTACCTGGGGCGGGCGTTACTTGCCCGGCGCCATCAGGGTTTTCATCGTCTTGGCGATCTTGCCCACACACAGGACACGGCCACGCACGCTACGGCGGCGATCACCGGTCTTGCCAGCCTTGTAGTGGCGTCCGAACGGCTTGCCGCGCTTCACCTTGCCGTTCTTGGTGATCTTCATCCGCTTGGAGACGGACTTCTTGGTCTTGAGCTTGGGCATCGTTTTTCCTTGGCGCTGATCTGCGCCTCTCTCGTCGCGAAAGGTCTCGCGGTCCTTCGTTGTACTGCGAATATTGGTTTCTGGTCGGGCGTCGTTCGGCTTACCGGTGACTCAGTGGAGCCAGGATCATCACCAGTCGGTTGCCTTCCATTTTGGGCTCGCGCTCAACCTTGGCCAGGTCCGACAGGGTCTCTTTGATCCGCACCATGACGGTCATCCCGCGATCTCGGAAGCCGTGCTCACGACCACGGAAGAGCATGTTGACCTGCAACTTGTCCCCATGCTCCAGGAACTCGCGGGCCTTGCGCATCTTCGTCTGCAGGTCGTGCTCGTCGATCTTCGGCCGAACGCGCACTTCTTTGACAACGACTTGGTGCTGCTTCTTTCGAGCGTCGTGCTCCTTCTTCTTGGTCAGGTACTTGTGCTTGCCGTAATCGAGGATCTTGCAAACGGGCGGCCTGGCATCGGGAGCAACCTCGACGAGGTCGAGCTTCTTCTCCTTGGCCATCGCCATTGCGTTTTCTGTATCAACAACCCCGAGCTGGTTGCCCTCCTCGTCGATGAGGCGGACCTGCCGGATACGGATATCGTCATTGATGCGAGTCTTCGCCTGTGCCGTTGCTCATCCTCCGTTTGGTCAGTAACTGTCTTGGACTGGTGCTGCCTATACGTTCTATGAACGAGCAGCGACCTCGTTCTCCAGCCGCTCGAGAAGCTTCTCGAGGGGCATGGGACCGAGATCGCCGTCATCCCGCGAACGAACCGACACCGTCGATTCTTCGATTTCGCGGCCGCCCAGTATCACCACGTACGGGGTTTTTTCAAGGCGTGCTCGTTTGATTTTGGGCCCGATGGGCTCATTGGCAAGATCGGTCCTGACCCGTAGTCCCAGGCCGGTCAGAGACTGGGCGACCTCTTGTGCCCGCTCAGCCTGGGCATCCGAGATCGGGGCCACCACCACCTGGGTGGGCGACAGCCACAGGGGGAAGGCCCCGGCGTAGTGCTCGATGAGCACGCCCATGAGCCGCTCCAGGCTGCCAAAAGGCGCCCTGTGGATCATGATCGGCCGCTTGCGCACCCCATCCCGGTCGGTGTACTGCAGCTCGAAGCGCTCAGGCAGGTTGTAGTCAACCTGAGCCGTTCCCAGCTGCCACTCCCGATCCAGGGAGTCGGTGATGACGAAATCGAGCTTGGGGCCATAGAAGGCGGCTTCGCCCTTCTCGACGGTGAAGGGCAGGCCCATGGTCTCGCAGGCCTTGATGATCCCCTCTTCGGCCTGGGACCAGAGCTCATCCTCGCCCACGAACTTGCCCTCGCCGCCCTCGCCTCGCAGGCCCACCCGGCAGCTGACCTCCAGGCCGAAGAGCTTCAGGGTGTCCCGGACCAGCTCGGTGACGGCACAGAACTCGGTGAAGAGCTGTTCAGGGGTGACGAACAGGTGGGCATCGTCGACGGTGAAGCCCCGCACCCGCTTCAGTCCGCCCAGCTCGCCGCTCTTCTCGTAGCGATAGACCGTGCCGAACTCCGCCAGCCGCAAGGGCAGGTCGCGATAGCTGCGCAGCTCAGACTTGTAGATGTGGATGTGGTGCGGGCAGTTCATGGGCTTCAGGCAGAAGCCGTCCCCGTCGTCACCGGTCTCCATCAGCGGAAACATCGAGTCGCGATAGTTCTGCCAGTGGCCGCTGGTCTCGTAGAGCCCCTTGCGACCGATGTGGGGCGTGGACACGGTCAGGTAGCCCCGCCGCACCTGCTCTACCTTCAGGTAGTCAGTCAGGCATTCGAGGATCATGGTCCCCCGGGGCAACCAGAGAGGCAGGCCCGGGCCGATCTCGTCGGCGAAATGAAACAGCTTCAGGTCCCGGCCCAGCTTGCGGTGATCCCGCTTGACGGCCTCATCGAGGTTGCGCAGATGCTTCTTCAGCCGCTTCTTGTCCGCGAAGCAGGCGGCGTACACCCGCTGCATCATGGGGTTGTGCTCGTCGCCCTGCCAGTAGGCCCCGGCGATGCTCAGCAGCTTGAAGTGCGACGTGGTCAGCTTGCCCGTGGAGGGCACGTGGGGCCCTCGGCACAGATCGACAAAGGCGTCCTGCCCATCAGGACCCTGGTTCCTGTAGAAGCTGATCACCTCACCCTCGGGGAGGCCTCGGATCAGGTCGCACTTGTAGCGATCAGCGCGCCCTTCCCAGACGGCCAGGGCCTGCTCGCGACTCACCTCATCGCGTACGAAGGCCTGATCGGCAGCGATGATCTCGGCCATGCGCGCCTCGATCGCGGCCAGGTCCTCTTCTTTCAGGTGGCGACCGTCATCGAAGTCGAAGTCGTAGTAGAAGCCGCTCTTGATCGTGGGCCCGATGCCGAGCCGGACGTTTGCCCCTCCGAAGAGGTCGCTCACCGCCTGGGCCATCACGTGAGCGGTCGAGTGCCGCAGCATCTCCAGACCTTCATCGCTGGTCCCGGTGACGATCGACACGGTGGAGCCGCCGACCAGGGGGCTCGACAGATCGATGAGCTGGCCTTCGACAGACACCGCCAGGGCCGCCTTGGCCAGGCCAGGCCCGATGTCGGCAGCCAGGTCAGCACCGGTGGCCCCGCCGGGCAGCTCGCGCACCGAACCGTCTGGAAGGGTGATGGACACCGCGTCACTCACGACAGCACCTCCTGGCTCTTCTCGTCGTCCTGGGCCTGGCCAGCGGCCTCCTCTGCCAGCACGGCCACCCCAGCCTCTGCCAGCTGCGCGGCTGGCAACTCTGTGGGTGCACCGGTCAACAAGCATGCCGCCTGAGCCGTCTTGGGGAAGGCGATCACCTCGCGGATGGACTCTTCGCCGGACAAGATCATCACCAGCCGGTCGAGACCCACGGCGAAGCCCGCATGAGGTGGCGCGCCGTAGCTGAAGGCGTCAAGGACGAAGCCGAAGCGAGACTCGATCTCGTCGTCCGGCAGACCAATGGCCTGGAACACCCGGCGCTGCATGGCCGTGTCATGGATCCGCACCGAGCCGGAGCCCAGCTCGCAGCCGTTGAGCACCAGGTCGTAGCTGCGGGCCAAGACCGACGCGGGATCATCAACCAGAGCCTGCTCGGCACCGTCAGCGGGCATGCAGAAGGGATGGTGCGCTGCGGTCAACGCTCCGGTCTCTTCATCCTGATCGAACATGGGAAACTCGATGATCCACAAGAAGTCGAAGCGATTCTTGTCGATCAGGCCCAGGTCCCGGCCCAGGGCCAGACGCACGGCCGACAGGGCCGCGGCTGAGCGGTTGAAGGTGTCGGCGCCGAAGAAGAGGCAGTCCCCCACCTTGGCGCCACAGGCGGCGATCAAGCCGGCGACGTCAGCCTCGGACAAGAACTTGGAGATGCCGCCAGTCACCGTGGTCGGTCCCCCGTCCTCGCTGGCCACGACCTTGGCCCAGGCCAGACCCTTGGCCCCCTGTTCCTTTGCCACGGCCTCGTAGCCCATGATCTGCTTGCGAGAGAGGGCGGCGCCACCCGGCGCGGCCAACACACGCACGCGGCCGCCGCTGGAGAGCGCGCCCTGAAAGACGCCGAAGCCGGTGTCTTTCAGCAGCTCGCTCACGTCGGCCAACTCGATCTCGAAGCGGGTGTCCGGCTTGTCGCTCCCGTAACGCTCCATGGCCTCAGCCCAGGTCATGCGCGGGAGGGGCAGGGCGGGGCCGCTGCCGGGGTGCACCGCCTCGGTGGCCGCTGCGATCACGTCACTGACCAGGGTCATGACCTTGTCTTCGTCAACGAAGGACATCTCCAGGTCGAGCTGGGTGAACTCGGGCTGCCGGTCAGCGCGGAGATCTTCATCGCGGAAGCAGCGCACGATCTGGAAGTACTTGTCCATGCCCGAGACCATGAGCAGCTGTTTGAAGATCTGCGGGCTCTGGGGCAAGGCATAGAAGTGGCCGGGATGCACGCGGCTAGGCACCAGATAGTCCCGGGCCCCTTCGGGAGTGGCCTTGGTCAGGATCGGCGTCTCGATCTCCAAGAAGCCTTGCTGGTCGAGGCGCTTGCGCAAGGCCAGGAACAGCGTGTGGCGCATGGTCATGGCCGCGGCGGGACCCGGTCGGCGCAGGTCAAGGTAGCGATACTGCAGCCGCAGCTCGTCACTGATGCGCTCTGCATCGAGTTCGAAGGGCGTCACTTTCGACGGGCCCAGAACCTCAAGCGACCTCGCCAGGACCTCGATCTCCCCGGTCTCCCGATCGGCGTTGCTCTGCCCATCAGGGCGTGGGCGCACCACACCTTCGACGTGGATGACCGACTCGGTGCGCACTCCCTGGGCCGCAGCCAGCAGCTCAGGGGGCACAGATTCGTCAAAGCTGACCTGGGTCACGCCGTAGCGATCGCGCAGATCCACGAAGACCAGGGAACCCAGATCGCGATGGCTCGCGACCCAGCCGGACAGATGCACGATTTGGCCCACGTCCCCTGCGCGCAGCTCGCCGCAGGTGTGGGTACGGATGCCTTGAATGCTCATGATCCGATCATCCTAGTCGAGGAGTATGGGCTGGTCCCAGCACCAGGCACCGCTCCCTTCGCGATCGGGCGCACGAGAGGCCACCCGCACGTCCCCACGTCCCCCTCGGCGACCCAGCGCCACCCTTGGGTGACGGTCGTGGTGAACAGGAGCAGGGCCCGCCTGAGACCGTCAGCGGCTAGCGGCGGAAATACGCGTGCGCGCACGGAGCAGGGAGGACTCTGCGCGGACACGATCGAGCTCGGGGCGCCCTTTGCTCAGACGCTCCCGGGCACGGCGAGAAGCAGACTCTGCCCGAGCGAGGTCGATCTCGCTCACATCCTCGGCCGTATCCACCAGCACCAGGACGTTGTTGTCGTTGATCTCCAAGAAGCCCTCGCCGGTGACGAAACGCCACTCGGTGCCAGCCTTGTCGACCACCCTGGTCACACCCACTGTCAGCGAGCTCACCAAAGGGGCATGGCGAGGCAGAACGCCCATGGGCCCCTTGGTGCCCGGCACAGAGAGAACCTTTGCCGCGCCACCCGAGAAGATCGAGCCCTCAGGCGTACGCAGCTCAACGGTCAGGCCACTGGACAGCGTCTGGATGTCAGCCACGGGGGTCAGCCCTCTTTCTTCATCTCGGCGGCCTTCTCGAGCACCTGCTCGATGGAGCCCTGCATGTAGAAGGCCTGCTCAGGGATATCGTCGTGATCACCGCGCACGATCTCCTGGAAGGAGCGCACCGTGTCGGCCACCTTGACGTACTGACCCTTGAGGCCGGTGAACTGCTCGGCCACGGCGAAGGGCTGGCTGAGGAAACGCTGCAGACGGCGGGCGCGGTTGACCACGGCCCGGTCTTCTTCAGACAGCTCATCCATGCCCAGAATGGCGATGATGTCCTTCAACTCTGCGTAGCGCTGCAACACCTGCTGCACGTCGCGCGCAGTGTTGTAGTGCTCTTCACCCAACAGGCGGGGGTCGAGCATGCGCGACGTGGAGAGCAGGGGGTCGACGGCCGGGTAGATTCCCAGCTCGGCGATGCTGCGCTCCAGGCGAATGGTGCTGTCAAGGTGGGCAAAGGTGGCCACCGGCGCCGGGTCCGTGTAGTCATCGGCCGGCACGTAGACCGCCTGCATGGAGGTGATCGATCCTCGATCGGTCGAGGTGATGCGCTCCTGCAAGGCACCCATCTCAGAGGCCATGGTGGGCTGATAACCGACGGCGGACGGCATGCGCCCGAGCAGTGCAGACACCTCGGCACCAGCCTGGACGAAGCGGAACACGTTGTCGACGAACAGCAGCACGTCCTTGCCCATCTCGTCGCGCAGGTGCTCGCACATGGTCAAGGCAGACAGGGCCACCCGCAGACGAGCTCCCGGGGGCTCGTTCATCTGGCCGAACACCAGGGTGGTGTTCTTGAGCACGCCTGACTCTTCCATCTCGAGATAGAGGTCATTGCCCTCGCGGGTCCGCTCACCCACGCCAGCGAACGCGCTGTAGCCATCGTGAGCCGTGGCCATGGCGTGGATCAGCTCCTGGATCAACACCGTCTTGCCCACACCGGCCCCACCGAAGAGGCCGATCTTGCCGCCCTTCGCGAAGGGGCAGAGCAGGTCGATGACCTTGATGCCCGTCTCGAACACCTCGGTGACAGGCTTCTGCACCTCGTAGGTCGGGCTGGGCATGTGGATCGGCCGGGTCGGGCAGTCGCCCATGTCACCCTTGCCGTCAATGGGCTTGCCGAGCAGGCTGAACATGCGCCCCAGCGCCTGCTCGCCCACAGGCACGGCAATGGGCTCGCCCGTATCAAGGACGTCCATGCCGCGCTGCAGACCGTCGGTGGTCGACATGGCGATGCAGCGTGCCACGTCGTCACCCAGGTGCTGGGCCACCTCGATCGTCAGGTCGATCTTGCGCTCGGGAATCTCGAGCTTGAGGGCGTTGTAGATATTGGGGAGCTCGTTGGTCGGGAACCTGACGTCCACGACGGGACCGACGATCTCGATGACTGAACCGGTAGCCACGATCTTCTCCTGGGACTGAACTACTTGAGGGCTTCTGCGCCGGACGACACTTCCAGCAACTCGCTGGTAATCGACTCCTGGCGGGCACGGTTAAACTGGCGCCTGAGGGAGGTGATCATGTCATCCGCCGCGTCGGTCGCCTGCTTCATGGCGTTCCGGCGCGCTGTGAATTCTGATGCAAGGGATTCGAGGATCGCCGAGTAGACCTTGATCTCAAGGAACTTGGGCAACAAGTCCTTGAGCAGGGTCTCCTCGTCGGGCTCGATGATGAAATCGGTGCCGCTTGTGTCCGCGTCGTCGCTGAGCAACGAGGCAGGATCGATGGGCAGGATCGACACGGCGACAGGCTGCTGCCGGCCGGCCGATAGATAGGCGGTGTAGACCAGACGCAGCTCGTCGATGTCGCCATCGAGGAACTGCACGACCAGCGCGCGGGCCATGGCCCGGACGGCGTTGTAGTCGAGCTTCTCGACCACCTCGTCGTATTTGTGGTCGACACTCCGGCCCCGCGCGCGCAACAGGGTGTCGCCCTTGTTGCCCAGCACGTGCAGCCGCTGCTCGTTCTCAGCTGAGCCCAGCAGGCTCAAGGTGAAGCGCACGAGGTTTGCGTTGTAGCCGCCGCACATGCCCTTGTCCGAGCTGATGACCACGTTGGCTGTGGTCTCAATCTTGCGGTCTTCGAGGAGCGGCGAGAGGTCGCGGTGCACCGAACCCGCCAGCCGCCCCACCATCTCCTGGATCTTCTCGGAGAAAGGACGGGCCGCGTCAGCGCGCCCCTGCAAGCGCTTGAGCTTCTGGGTCGCAACCATTTCCATGGCACGCGTGATCTGTTGGATGTTCTTGACACCCTTGATCCGCAGCTGGAGTTCTTTGGTTCCCTTGGCCATGGGTCAGGCCTCGCTCGTTGAGGGGTTCTGCATTGTCGTTGGTGGTCGAATCACTACCGCGTCGCCGCGCTGCTTCAGGCCGCGAAGGTCTTCTTGAAGGCAGCGATGGCGTTGTTCAGGCCCTCACGGGTCTCGTCGTCAATCTTGCCGACGGTACGAATGGTATCGAGCAGGTCGGAATGGGCTGCATGCAGCTGAGCCAACATGCCGTCCACGAAGGGCAGCACCTTGTTCACGGGCAGATCATCGAGATAGCCGCCGGTGCCGGCGAACACCGCCATGACCTGGTCGACCACATCCATGGGCGCGTACTGCCCTTGCTTCAACAGCTCGACCAGACGCTCGCCACGGGTGAGCTGCTTCTGGGTCGCCTCGTCGAGATCACTGCCGAACTGCGCAAAGGCCGCCAGCTCGCGGAACTGGGCCAGCTCGATCCGTAGACCACCCGCCGTCTTCTTCATGGCCGGGATCTGCGCCGCGCCACCCACTCGGCTGACCGAGATACCCACGTTGACCGCAGGACGGATACCGGCGTTGAACAGCTCGGACTGCAAGAAGATCTGGCCATCGGTGATCGAGATCACGTTGGTCGGAATGTAGGCCGACACGTCGGCCTCCTGGGTCTCGACGATCGGCAGGGCCGTCAGCGAGCCGCCGCCCGACTGGTACAGGTCGGGGTTGAACTCATGGGCCGTGTCGGACAGTTTGGCCGACCGCTCCAGCAGGCGACTGTGCAGGTTGAACACGTCGCCAGGGAAGGCCTCACGGCCAGGCGGGCGACGGAGCAGCAGGGACACCTGACGCCAGGCCAGGGCGTGCTTGTAGAGATCATCGTAGATGACCAGCACGTGCCGCCCCCGGTTGCGGAAGTACTCACCCATGGAGGTGCCGCTGAACGGAGCCAGGTATTGCATGGAGGCCTGGTCGGAGGCCGGAGCAGAGACCACGATGGTGTAGTCCATCGCGCCGGCGTCCTCGAGCTCTTTGACCTGCGTCTTCACCGTCGACTGCTTCTGGCCCATGGCGACGTACACGCAGATGACCTGCCCGCCGTTCTCGTCCTTGGTGCCCTTCTGGTTGATGATCGCATCGATGCAGATGGCGGTCTTGCCGGTCTGACGGTCACCGATGATCAGCTCACGCTGGCCGCGGCCGATGGGGATCATGGCGTCGATGGCCTTGATGCCCGTCTGCATGGGCTCGGTCACCGGTTGACGCTCAAGCACGCTCGGTGCGGGCGTCTCCACGGGCATGGTCTCGGTGGAGCCAAGGGGTCCCTTGCCATCGATCGGATCACCGAGGGCGTTGACCACTCGGCCTAGCAGGGCATCGCCCACGGGCACGGAGATGACAGCGCCGGTGCCCTTGACCGTGTCCCCTTCCTTGATCTTCTGGTCAGAACCGAGCAGCACGCAACCCACGTTGTCCTGCTCGAGGTTGAGGGCCACACCGCGTACGCCGCCGGGAAACTCCAGCAGCTCGGACATCATGCAATCGTCGAGGCCGTGGATACGGGCCACGCCGTCTCCGACCTGAATGACCGAACCGACACTCTCCACCTTGAGGGCGTCGTCGTAGCCGGCGATCTCCTTCTTCAGGATCGCGGTGACTTCTGAGGGCTGCAGCTTCATCGGCCT
>Ga0209992_10001135_pt1 | contig 30032 bp, 22 predicted proteins | sample 2SBtaG_2_FD_182564 | JGI IMG/M metagenome (GOLD analysis project Ga0209992, IMG submission 182564) | Deep subsurface microbial communities from Kolumbo volcano to uncover new lineages of life (NeLLi) - 2SBTROV12_ACTIVE470 metaG (SPAdes)... | ecosystem: Environmental > Aquatic > Marine >... | reverse complement strand
TTGCAGCAAGCCTAAAACATCCCCTAAGGCTTTTAGTTGCGACGCAGTCTCACTGGATTTTGTGATGTTCACTTGTTTTGCCAGATCGAATAACACTGCCATTGCTTCTGGTGTGTTGAAATCATCGGCCATCGCGGCTTTGAAGCGTTGTGCATGGGCTTCTTGCCAATCGACAGTGGCTTCGCTATCAGCAGATACGTTCTTCAGGGCGGTATAGAGGCCACTCAGTGATTGCTTGGCGTCATCCAGATGTACGTCAGAATAATTGAGCGGGCTACGATAATGCGCGCGCAGGATGAAGAAGCGAACGACTTCGGCATCATATTTCTTAAGTACCTCGCGGATTGTGAAAAAGTTGCCTAGACTTTTAGACATCTTTTCTTTGTCTACATTCACAAAGCCGTTATGCATCCAGTAGTTCACGAAGCTGCATTGGTGAGCACCTTCACTTTGCGCGATTTCGTTTTCATGGTGTGGAAACTGTAAATCGGCACCGCCACCATGAATATCAAACTGTTTGCCGAGCAGTTTTGAGCCCATTGCAGAACATTCAATATGCCAGCCGGGGCGACCTTTGCCCCAGGGAGAATCCCACTTGACTTCATCAGCCTCCGTTTCAGTGGCATGCTTCCATAATACAAAGTCCAGCGGGTCATGCTTGCTGTCTGCGACATCGACACGTTCGCCAGCGCGTAGGTCGTCGAGAGATTTGCCTGACAATTTTCCATAGCCGTTAAATTTACGTACGGCATAGTTCATGTCTCCGTCATCAGCCTGATAGGCCAGCCCGTTTTTTTCCAACTTTGCGATCATGTCCAGCATCTCGTGAACGTATTGGGTGGCACGCGGTTCATGATCGGGATGTAGCACGCCCAGTGCATCGGCATCCTCATGCATGGCGGCGATAAAGCGTCCGGTGAGCGCGTGGATGGATTCGTTGTTTTCAGCAGCGCGTTTAATGATCTTGTCGTCAATATCGGTGATGTTGCGTACATAGTTCACCTCGAACCCGCTGGCTTTGAACCATCTATAAACCATGTCGAAGACAACCAGCACTCGCGCATGACCAAGGTGGCAAAGATCGTAAACCGTCATACCGCATACATAGATGCCGATTTTGCCAGGTGTGATGGGAGTGAATTCCTGCTTGTCTCGCGCTAGCGTGTTATAGATTTTCATTATTTCTCTGGTTTTCTATTTCTTCTGATTTCTATTCATCTTCCGGTGCTAAAGGATGAAATGCCCGATTAACATATGAGATGACATCTTCGATCTGTTGCTCTGACAAGACGGACTTCCATGCCGGCATGGATGTGTCTTTTAAACCGTTTCGTATCACGTTCCTTAAACGGCTTCTGGTCATGCCGGACATAGCCTCTGGGCTGGTCAGGTCGCGTGGGTGCGGTTGCATAAAGCTGCCTATCCAGTTGCGCGATGTGCCGTCAGCGGCATGGCAGAATGAACAATTATTTTGAAACAGATCTTCGCCGCGTCGTTCGGATTCAGTCAAGTCTGTGAATACGGGTGCGCGTTCGTGTATCAAATAGGGGCTGGCACTTGCCATGCCATCTAGATGGGAATCTTTGTCATTGGCATCATCACCCGGAGAAAACTGATTGCGCGGGAAGGATACCGGTCTTGATTCCCAGTTAGGCCCTTCGTCAATGACGAGGGCGCGATCATGGCAGCTTACGCAAGAGGACATGAATAAGCGCTTGCCGTTAGCCTGTTCTAAGGAGAGTTCTTCCCAGGGGGTATCAAGTGGGATTTCACCTAGCGCAAAGGGATAGGCAATTGCATAACGCTCATGGTTAAACCAGCCGTTTGCTTCAATATGGTAACGGGTGTTTTCAGCTTTATCTGTCATGAATTCCTGCCGGATAAAATCGACTACAGCTTCAATTTCTTCAGGTTCGATCACGTTGGAGAAACTCATCATGGTGGTCTCCGGCCGACCAAACCGGACGGCGTGTATCATTTTGTCACGACTCAATGCTTCCAGCGGCGTGTTGGTGAAATCGCGAGGCTTGGGGGAGACAAAACTGGCGGCAAGCGTACGAGCATCACCAGAATATCCATGGCAGTAATAGCAGCGAAAGTTGTAAACTTTTCGACCCAGCGCTAAATCCGGTGCAGAAACCTCGGTGTTTGTGATGTCAGAGATTTTGTTTTTGGGCTCGGATTCGGAGCAACCACTCAGTACCACATAAGCCGCAAGCATCAGAGCGACTATTTTCATTGAGCGTTGGTTCCGCTCTCCATGTCATCCTCTGGTGAAATGAAAGTCTGGAAAACGAATTCCGCAAGATTAGCGATTTCCTGTTCGCTCAATACCGTTCGCCATGCGGGCATCTCACTACCGGTGCGGCCCCTGGAAATCGCGTCAAACAATAAAGGACGATTCAATCTTTGCCGCGAGGATTCAAGCAGGAAGTTGCGAGGTGGAGGGTTGATGAAATACGCTCTTGGCCCTTCTCCATCGCCACTTGTGCCGTGACAGGTTGAGCAGTTTTGCAGAAAAAAAACGGCGGCCTTGTCGGGGTCACCTTTCAAGCCGCGAGGCAGGGGTAATGACATATCTGCCATGACTGGTTTAACTTGAGAGGGTGCTGTAACAGCAGGAGTGGTAGTCGTCTTGGGGTCGCTCGCGGTTACCGGTTCTTCCTCGCACCCTGCCAACAAGATTGCCATACCGATGCAAGACAGCAAAGTGGTGAGCTGGGAAATCTTCATGATTTTCTCTACCTGCCTGATTATTTTTTGGACATGTAGGCAGTGCGTATGAAATCTACCATTGCTTTAATATCACTGGCACTGTATTTATCTCCATAAGGCCTCATTGCAGTACCTGGACGACCATTGGTGATGGAATCTATCATGCGCTTATCTGTTAGCTCAGCAATTCGGGCGGGTGATGTGAAGTCACCTGGCGGAGGTTGCATTCTGCCGGAAACTTGACGAGCACCGGTCTCTCCATGACACATCACGCAATCACCCATATACAATTTGCCACCCCGGCTAGCTAGGAGTTTTTTGCTCGGACGGGAACGTTCGGCATTCGTTTTAATGTTTAGCTTCATGAAAGTAGAACGGATATAGTCGACAACCTCTTCAATATCCTGTGGAGATAACTCGGTTTTCCAAGAGATCATTGCGGTACCTGGTCTCCCGTGGGTGACAGAATGAATCATGCGGTCTCGAGTCAACTCTAGCGCGGCTTCAGGTGTCGTGTAATTCCGAGGAGGAACTAGGAAGCTGTTTTGGGCTCTGCTCCTACCGTCACCTCTATCGCCGTGACAAACCGAGCAATAATTGTGATAAATGGCTTTGCCGTCTCGTTCAGCCGCAAAAACGTTGCTTGTGAAGATAAGTAATATAGAAGCGAATAATAATCCAGTTGGAGTTGAACGACGGCTATCGCACTTTTCGGTTGGAACGTGATTTGAATGCATATTCAGTGTAGACCTCATAGTCATAATTGTTGGTAAGAGTTTATTCTTTAAGCTAAAGTATTTTATTTTGAACTTCGTCACTTAATTGTAATCATTTAGATTGGCGCAACATGTTCAAAGTAGCCTATTTGGATTTTAATCCACAATTTTAATCCACAAAGTGAGAAGAAAAGCAAAAAAATGGTATCACGCCTATAGATAATGTGGCAATGCCATTAGTTAGCTGCATATTTGCCCGGCCTCAGCTTGCAAGGCTTCTGAGAATGAGTGTATGCTCTCGAAATATTATTTCGCTGGAAACTATTAGGAAACAATTTTTATGACTAAGCACTCTGTAATTATTCTTGCTGCTATTGCATTCGTTTTAGGTGGTTGCATGGCGACCTCGTCGAAAAAAGAAAGTGTAGACGAGAATTTGGTATTTCCAAGGCCTCCTGAAGATCCTCGCTACTACTACGAGCGCACCATTAACAGTAGCGCAGATGTTTTATCGGATACTGAGTCAGATAAGCTGAGACGTGCCTTTACAGGCGAATCTTTGCGCGGTGAAGGTTTTGCAAAGCCGTATGGCATTGCAGTCCATCGAGGCAGGATATTTGTCGGTGATACTGTCAGACACATGGTGATGGTTTTCGATGTTCCAGAGCAGAAGTTCTTCATCATCGGTCGTGACGAAAATGAAGGAGAGGGAAAGATACACAAACCAATGGGGTTGGCCACGGATGGCAGCGGCAACCTCTATGTTCTTGATGCGACTGCAAAAAGAGTCGTGGTTTTTGATAGGGATGGCAATTTTATACGTAATATTGGCAAGCCCGGAGATCTTTACAGGCCTGCGGGTATTGGCGTGGATCAGGACGGAACACGCGTTTACGCCGTAGATATTGGCGGTAGTTCCTCAAATAATCACTTTGTAGTGGTTTATGATGCGCAAACTGGTGAGCGCATGGAAAATATTGGTGAGCGTGGTACCGAAGATGGGCAATTGAATTTACCGCGAGACGCACTAGTTGCGCTGGACGGGTCGGTTTATGTGGTCGATGGGGGGAACTTCCGAGTTCAGCATTTCAGTGCTGAAGGAGAGTATATTAGCAAGTTTGGCAGCATCGGTCGTAACCCCGGACAATTCTCACGTCCAAAAGAAGGTGACGTGGACAAGGAAGGGAACGTCTTTGTCGTCGATGCAGCTTTCGGCAATTTTCAGATATTCAATCCTGATGGGCAGTTGTTGATGCATGTAGGCGAACGTTCTAATCGTAATCACCCCGCTAGATTTACGTTGCCATCGAGCCTTGCGGTGGACGAGGATGGGAGGGTCTATGTAGTTGACCAGCTTTTCCGGAAAGTTGAAGTCTTCCGTCCTGCAGACTTGGAGGAAGATGAAGGTTTTACATTTAGTGAATAAGGGGAATTAGTAGAACTTTCCATATTTTATACTATGGCATTGTTTTTTTTTAACTGTTTTTTGCCCACCTGTTTGAATCTAGTGCGAAGATAGGCATGGTTGTTGTTGGGAAATTGAGTATAACTTCCATGCGTTTCTTTCTTTTTGGTTTTAGTAATCCGCTGGCCGTCATATATCCCACATTATATTGGGGTTGTTACTTGGGCAAGATAACGCGATGTTAAAGGCACCAGCTTATCAGCAGCTGTTCATAGTATCGATATTGTTGCTTACAGTAATCGGGGTGTATGCTGGCTCGCTACACACTCATTTCTTCTTCGACGATTTCACTTTTTTTTCCAAGTCGGGTGCCATACAATGGTTTCGTGAGCTACATCTTGATCCCCGAGGTCTATCCTATGCGACACTGAGTTGGACGGTTGGTTTGTTCGGGTTAGATGTATTCTGGCTCAGGTTGGGCAACGTTCTAATCCATGCATTGAACGCGATTGCCCTGTTTTACCTGCTGAGAAAAATCTTCCAAGCGACGTTATCCGGCGAAAACTCCGCTACATCCCTTAGCTTATCCCAACAGACAAACTTCGCTTTTCTGGGCGCGCTGATCTTTGCGCTACACCCGATAGCCGTTTACGGCGTGACCTATCTGGTACAACGCTCCACCTTGATGGCAACCACCTTCACGCTGCTCATGTTGATTGCCTATTTAGAAGGTCTGTTGAGAGAGAAGTGGCCTTGGATGCTGGTTGCAGCCCTGTGCTTTTTTGCCGCCTTGTATTCCAAAGAGCACAGCGTGATGGCACCTGGAGTTGCGTTGGCTTTGACCTTCCTGATTCGTCGCCCCTCAGTTGCTTTGCTTAAACAAATCGCCCCTTACTACGCATTGATTCTTATTGTGGTGATGATAGCGTTGGTGACATTGAGCAAGAAGATCAGCGCCGTGCTTGGTCAGGCATATGAGCCGATGGCAATGGATATGCTCGGTGCGGCAGCCCGAATGGAAGGGCTTTCAGGGGTTGCAGAACTGCCGAGTCCATTACTACTCAGCATGCTGACGCAAGCCACACTATTTTTTAAATATCTATGGTTATGGGTGTTACCTAACCCCGGATGGATGTCGGTGGACATGCGTGAAACGATTGCGCTGTCGTTTAGTGGGCCGCACACGATAGGAGCAATCGCATTTATTGCGTACTTTGGCATTTCAATCTGGCTGTTACTCAAGCGTGGCAGGAAAGGACTGTTTGGATTTGCGATGCTGTATCCGTGGATAATGTTCCTGACTGAATTCACTACGGCGCGGATTCAAGAGCCTTTTGTGCTATATCGCAGCTATTTGTGGATGCCGGGCTTGTTGGTGATATTGCCGTTGATAACCAACTGGCTCAAACCAAAACGTGCTTTTGCATTGTTGGGCGTGCTTTGCATGGTATTAGTGCCATTGACGTTGAATCGAGTGAATACGTTTTCCAGCGCGTTGAGTCTGTGGGATGATGCTGAGAAGTTGGTACGTGACAGACCTGATGTGATCGGCGCTGAACGGATTTATGTCAACAGGGGAAATAAGCTCTTCAATCTTAAGCGTTACGATGAGGCGATAGCAGATTTTGACCGGGTGATTTCTTCATTTCCGCAAAAAGACGAGCTGATTTATAGCAGTCGAGCGAAAGCGTTGTATCACACTGGACGGTATCGCGAAGCTTTGCCTGATTTCGATCATGCGATTTCCTTAAAGCCGGACAGTAAACGGCTATATTATGATCGTGCGTTGGCGCATCGGGCGTTAGGTGATTTCAAGTCGGCACGGGAAGATGTGAGACGATCATGTGAAATAGGCGGATTGTGCCCATGATTGAATATTGGCTACCTAGCTGCTGAAGCTAAAGGCACGGCAAATGATGAAAAATGTATTCTGGGCTTATACGATTATTGTGATCGCGTTATTACTGTCGGTAGCCGGAATGTATGCAGGCTCGTTTGCAATGCCATTTGTATTCGATGACTTAAACTTTTTTGCGAAAAATAATGCTGTTCGGGCATATAGCAGCCTTCATTTGATTCCCCGAGGTCTATCCTATGCGACACTGAGTTGGACGGTTGGTTTGTTCGGGTTAGATGTATTCTGGCTCAGGTTGGGCAACGTTCTAATCCATGCATTGAACGCGATTGCCCTGTTTTACCTGCTGAGAAAAATCTTCCAAGCGACGTTATCCGGCGAAAACTCCGCTACATCCCTTAGCTTATCCCAACAGACAAACTTCGCTTTTCTGGGCGCGCTGATCTTTGCGCTACACCCGATAGCCGTTTACGGCGTGACCTATCTGGTACAACGCTCCACCTTGATGGCAACCACCTTCACGCTGCTCATGTTGATTGCCTATTTAGAAGGTCTGTTGAGAGAGAAGTGGCCTTGGATGCTGGTTGCAGCCCTGTGCTTTTTTGCCGCCTTGTATTCCAAAGAGCACAGCGTGATGGCACCTGGAGTTGCGTTGGCTTTGACCTTCCTGATTCGTCGCCCCTCAGTTGCTTTGCTTAAACAAATCGCCCCTTACTACGCATTGATTCTTATTGTGGTGATGATAGCGTTGGTGACATTGAGCAAGAAGATCAGCGCCGTGCTTGGTCAGGCATATGAGCCGATGGCAATGGATATGCTCGGTGCGGCAGCCCGAATGGAAGGGCTTTCAGGGGTTGCAGAACTGCCGAGTCCATTACTACTCAGCATGCTGACGCAAGCCACACTATTTTTTAAATATCTATGGTTATGGGTGTTACCTAACCCCGGATGGATGTCGGTGGACATGCGTGAAACGATTGCGCTGTCGTTTAGTGGGCCGCACACGATAGGAGCAATCGCATTTATTGCGTACTTTGGCATTTCAATCTGGCTGTTACTCAAGCGTGGCAGGAAAGGACTGTTTGGATTTGCGATGCTGTATCCGTGGATAATGTTCCTGACTGAATTCACTACGGCGCGGATTCAAGAGCCTTTTGTGCTATATCGCAGCTATTTGTGGATGCCGGGCTTGTTGGTGATATTGCCGTTGATAACCAACTGGCTCAAACCAAAACGTGCTTTTGCATTGTTGGGCGTGCTTTGCATGGTATTAGTGCCATTGACGTTGAATCGAGTGAATACGTTTTCCAGCGCGTTGAGTCTGTGGGATGATGCTGAGAAGTTGGTACGTGACAGACCTGATGTGATCGGCGCTGAACGAGTTTACTATAACCGAGGCACTGAGCTTGGGAAGCTTAAGCGTTATGAGGATGCGCTAGCGAATTTTGACAGTGCCATCAAGATTCAGCCATTTGATTATTTGTATGGCAATCGTGCGAATGCATATTATTATTTGCGCAGGTATCATGAAGCACTCCGCGATTACGATATGGCAATTTTGTTAAATCCCAGTAACCCAAACTCCTATTACGGGCGCGCTTTTACGCACCGTGCGCTGGGTAACTTGGCTGCTGCACAGAAGGATCGCATGAAAGCATGTGATTTGGGATTATGTTTGTAATAGCTTGAGGAAGTGGCGCATTAGGTTAGTCGGAAATGCTCTTAGATTTGGGAATTGCTGTTGTTGTGTATTCTCAACTTCTAGAGTCTATCTTTATTGACCATATTAAAATCAACTGGTTGCTAAGTGGCACGCAATATGCCATAACTATAAAGTACTAGGATTGTGGTAATAGCATTTAGGTGCTCACAATGCAGCTATGGCTTACTCTTTGGGTTGGCATTGTGTAGCGGAACGGTTGTGGCATGCTTTCCAAGTTTAATACATATGTCATGCGCAATGCGCGTATAGCTTGTAGATATATGTTGGAGTTGAACTGCATTGCTTCAGAATTGTCTGATGCGTTGCATTTGAGAATGAACGTGACTGTATTCACTTGAACCATCAGTGAGCATTTGGTGTAAATGCAGTTGCGAGTTTGACTGAGAAATTGAAATTTATTAGTTTTCGTGCAAATTTCGGGCTCTTGTGGAGAGATGCTCGTGTGTTTGGCGCGTTTTGTTTATTTGAAAGAAGACATGTTTCTATTGCGCTGGACAATTAAGGTGGTGGTAGCGCTTACTTTGTTGGGCGTTGGTTCTGCTTGGGGGGCGGCAGGTTACGTTCATGAGGCAAATGGTGATGTAACTGTTACGCGAGGCAAGTCGCAGGCGCAAGCGGTAGCAAAGAATGGAATCGTGGCTTCCAACTCGATAATCAGTACTGGAGACAAAAGTCATGCAGTGCTGAAATTCTCTGATGGTCAGGTGGTGGCCATGAAGGCCAATTCGGTTTTTAATGTGCGTGAATACCGCTTTGAGCCAAAGAAAGTTGAAGAAAGTAATATATTTTTCTCTGGAATTAAGGGTGGTTTTCTCTTTATTACAGGGCTGATTGCCAAGCGAAGTCATAAATCCTTCCGATTATCCACACCCAATGCGACCATCGGCGTCCGCGGGACCAAGTTTATGGTTGCTATGGAAAATGGCGCGCTATATGGAAAAGTCATCGCCGGCTCCATTAGTATGCGGAATGATGCTGGTGTGGCGCAATTTAAAGCTGGTCAAAATGTGCTGGTTTCATCGCCATCAGTCATGCCGGTGACTATCTCTGCTGATGCGCTGCCCAAGAGTATTTTTAGTCAGTTTGAAGAGATGCAGCTGCCAGCGGAATCTGTGAATGCTACTGGAGGGGCGGATTTAGCGAACTTCTCGGCACCTGTACTGCAACCGGGAGCAGGGGGGCTTGTTGCTGGCAGCGCCTTGATTGGTGTTGCAGCTTTAGCGGCCGGGGGTTCAATTGCGACTAATTCATTAGCGCTTGGAGATACCGAGTCTTTGCTATCCTCAGGCTCGTCGGGCCTGCCATCCGCAGCTTTGGCGGAGAAGGGAGCGAATAGCGCGAAAAATCAGATGGAGAAGAAGCGAAATACTACGCTGGGAGATAGAACTTTGTTCGGGCGGCATAACTTTGTTCCCGGAAGAGTCGGTACATCTGAGATTTGCGTTTTTTGCCATACACCACAAGGAGATGAGGCTGAGGCTAGAGCGCCGTTATGGGATCGTTCGCAATCTGCATCAGGGGAATATAGCGCATATTCAAGTATTGGAAGCGCCACTGAGGCAGCCACAGGCTCGGTCTCTATTGCTTGCCTGTCTTGTCACGATGGGACGCAGGCACCAAATGTGGTGATAAATACCCCAATTAACAATACAGGTATATACACTTATAACAATCAATTAGTGGAGCTTTCACGAGACTATTTGAAAGGCCATCATCCAGTCAGTATGTTGTTCGGAGGCGGCGGTATTAGTAACGACAAACCTGATGCACCTGTTGATGCGATGGCAGCTTTTCGAAATGTTAATTACGAAATGATGGCGCTCCGGCAGGTGATTCGTCCAGGCCAAGTATCTAAGAAGTACAAGACTGTTGGTTCAGCATTCAAAGAGAATCCAGGGCGTGTAATAAGAGATGCGGGGCTATATACAAAGGAAGACTTTAATCTTGCCAGCCACAGTGGTAGTGGAAGTGGGACGGTGTGGTGGATGGAGACAGCGGGGACGGGAAAGGGTCGTCAGAAATCCGACTTTTATCTATACACAAGGACTGATACTGTTGATGGAGAGATCGTCAATCGCCCCTATGTAGAGTGCTCAAGTTGTCACGACCCGCATAGTACGAATACAACATTCTTAAGAATCAATAATGTCGGCAGCACGGTCTGCTTGACATGTCATGCCAAGTAACCTCCTGTCTACCTTGGCGGTAAGCAGTTGAGGTCTTCCTCAATAATGAGAAATACAGTGCCATGCAATCTCTTAATTGAGATGTGAAAGTGAGGGGGAAATATCAAGACCCTTAAAAAACAACCACTTGCATTTTGGCACGGTAACTGCTTTAACATTCACGCTAGCATCGAATTGCTGGTAACAATCGATTTAGAATCGTTTATTAAACTAAACAAGAGGGAATCATTAATGAAAACTTCAATGACTAAAGTATCAGTAGCTTTGGCTATGTTGGCGCTGAGCGGCGTTGCAACTGCTGGCATTGCTAACACAAAACACAACTTGGGTAGCTCTTCAAACGCTGGTAACGGCGGTGCAGGTTGGAACTGGACAAACGCAACAAGCGAAATCTGCGTTTTCTGTCACACACCTCACGGCGCTGATAACTCAGCAGCTGCACCATTGTGGAACCGTGCTTTGACATCTGTAACTGGCGTATACACAATCTACTCTTCACTGGGTACATCAACACTGGATGCTGCTTCAGTAGATCCTACTGATTCTGGCTCAGTATCATTGGCTTGCTTGTCTTGCCACGATGGTACGCAAGCTATGGACTCAATGATGAACACTCCAGGTGGTGGCGCTAACGGTACTCCTACAGGTACAACAAACGCATCTAACACTGGTGCTAACGGCTGGGTTGAATTCCAATCTATGTCTGAAGTTTCTGCTGAAATCATTGCCTTGGGTACTGATTTGAGCAACGATCACCCAATCGCAATCCAGTACGCTGGTGCAGCTGATGGTCGTCTAGCTTTGGATCCAGATTTCAATGCAGCTACTTCTGCAACAATCGCATCAGGTACAGTATGGTTTGTTGAAACTGGTGGTGCTGTTGGCTTTGATAAGGCTGACTTGAAGCTGTTCGCAGCAAACGGTGGTACTCTGAATGGCGAGGCACTTGTTGAGTGCGCAACTTGTCATGATCCGCACACAGAGAACACAACGTTCTTGCGTAATCCAAATGGTAACGAAGGTAGTGCAACTTGCTTGACATGTCACGTTAAGTAAGTAGTAGCAACATAAGCCGAAAGGCGGGCCAGGCGGAAACGCCTGGCTTTTTTTTTAGCGATTGTAAAATGGAAATTATTGAGCCTCGGTATTTTGGCTAGCATAATCACAGAATATGGCTGGATTTTCCAGTGCATCCGCGTGATAATGCGTGCGCTCTATCGATGCCATTTGCAGAGATTGAGAGATTATTGAATTAAGTTTGAGAGATGATGTCCTTAACGAGTGGGTACTTGACTTCCCTTTTGTCTCATGGCTTGGTTCTTCAATAATTATGGCAATGGTTGTCTTGTATTGTTTACGACTGAAATAAAAGAAAGGCTCTCACAGTGAAACTAACATATATAAAATCCGTTCAAGGTTGGAATGCGCTCATCCTGTTTGTGGGAATGTTCTTCTGTATGGGACTACAGGCCGCAACAGAACCATCAGGCACGGAAGATGAAGCAGATATATTTGCAAGGGTGGGTGAAGAGGTCGTTACAAAAAACGAATATCTTGTCGCTTATCAAGCGGGTGTACGTGACAAGTTCTATCACGGTAAGCCATCGAATGCCGAATTCGAGAAATTCCGAAAAGGAATAGAGAATAAGTTGATTGAGGGTGCATTGCTGGTTCAAGAAGCCAAGAAGCGTAAATTGAAGCCTGATAGTGATATGGTCGAGCAAAAGCTTGCCATGTTGGACTCAAAAAATAGTGCTAATCCTAAATGGCAGAACGTGCGAGATAGGATATTAGTTCAGGCTAGGGCAAAGTACGAAAAAGAGAGTTTGAGAAGTAAGCTGGAGTCACAAGTGCGAGATGTACCTGAACCGACTGAGAAGCAGCTTAAAGAATTTTATTCAAGCAACTCGAAAGAATTTACCGCGCCTGATCAGATACGTGTGTCGCTAATAATGCTCAAAGTGGATCCAGGGTCTGATAAAGAAACATGGCGTAAAGCAGGCGAATTTGCGACCGGTTTGCTTGAGCAATTGAAAAAAGGGGCGGATTTCGCTGATATGGCGAAACGGTACTCTGATGATCGTGGATCGGCCGAGCAGGGCGGCGATATGGGTTATTTGCATGGCGGAATGTTGGGTGGATTGGCTGAGCATGCTGTTATGAAACTCAAACCAGGTGAATTGACCGATGTTGTTACCTTTATGGAAGGTGTCGGGATATTAAAATTGACGGAGCACCAGATTGGAAAAGTCAATAAATTAGAGGATGTTGCGACACGCGCTGCTAACCTTTGGCGCGAAGATGAAGGTGAACGCCGTTATAAAGCACTCATCAAGCAACTGCGAGCTGATGCTGAAATCCATATTAATAAGTCTCTTTTCTCTAAAAATAAATAAATTTAGAGGGAAAGAGGGCGTTTATTAAGTGGTGTGTGCCTGCATCAGGCAATTGCAGGCACAAAATTTGCTCAATAATAAAGCGTATGCGGCGGAATATTGAGGGAACTAACGTGGATTAGTATAGCCAAAAGAGCCAGTTTCAATATCAGGCTATGTGGCAAGTTCTTCAATAATTGCCAACGAATTGCGCTTGTTTTGAGTTCGGTTTCAATTCAGGTGGGACAGTATTTAGATTGCTTGGTTATTTTGACAGGTGCTTACTTGCTTCTTGTGAGCTAAATGAAAAGCGTGCTTTTGTAATTTTCAATAAATAAAGTTTAAATATCACTTCAAAACGAATGCCAAGCGCAATCCAGAATAAGACTAAGGTGTGCGATATCGGTCAGATGTCAGGTTTGGCTGTGCTATTTGGATTGTGGATGCTGGGAGCAGCTATCCCTTCTTATTGTGCAGAATTTGCACCAATTCGCCTAGGTTATAGCGTTGGAGGTAACCTCGATTACCTGCTTCAATACAATAGAGTTAATAACGTGCCTTATATGGAGCAGGTTTATGGCTTGACGGTGACCACTGGCGTTAGAGCGGAAACTTTTATCTGGCAACCTTGGTTATTGAAGGTCGGCTCTAATGTAGGGTTGTCGATTGGTAATAGGCTTCAGGATAAATCAGCTCGTGGTAGTTTAAATATGGTTCGTACCGGCGAGGCTAAGTATCGATCTATTGAAGGTGGAGTAGATTTTAAGCTGTTGTCACAAAGTCGCTTTCCTTTTATCGCAAAGTTCATCAGAAAAGACAGTCGAAGAGAGGTAGGGCTGCTTAGCGTTGCCAGTAAGGAATTGCTTGAGCAGCTTGATTTCACTCAATCTTATCGTACGCCTAGAGGGAACGCCTCAATATGGGCGAACTATAAGCGGGATAGACGCGAAAATGAACTATCTCAAGTTGGCCACTTGGAATCACGTAGAATTGAGGCTGCCCTGCTACTTTCGGCAGGACAAACACTTAGCGTCACATCCGTCAAGACAAACGAAGATAGTGAAATCCTAGGTCGCTCCTTGCTTGCGGATACATTATCTGCGCAGCACGCATATCGAGATGGAGAGCTTACGTTGGGGACAATGGCCATTAGTCAAGACTTGAGGCCGGGTTCTGAATTATTGCAGTACAGCACGGCTGGTTCTTGGCGACCAAAGGGAAGTAACTTGACGGTAACTGGGGGTGTGCGCTTATACGAGCAATCCAGCACACTCAACAATGCCAATACTAGTTATACCGGAGCAAACTTAGGCGTAAATTATGTAGTTAATAAATGGCTTCGATTGTTTGGGAGCGTAGCTATAGATGATAGCAATGGAACGCAAACAGTTTCTTCGTCCACTGTCGGTAATTTAGCTGCAGCAGCGCAGCATCATTTTGATCCGCTCGAACTGTGGGGTCTGAACTATACTCGGTTCATTACGGCAAGTGTTTCAAATAGTTCGAGCCTTTCAAATGAGTCCAGGCCTTCCACTCACACTTCTTCTGGTTCTTCTTCAAACAGTTCACAGTCTGGATCTGTAAGGTTGCAGCATGGTTTGCTTGGAGATAATGCTTTTTCGTTCGGGGGATCGACGTCATTAAGTCAGGATCTTTATATGGTTACGCTATCCCGCAATAATCCAAGAGTGGAGTTGAATCATACCGGTACATATATTAAAGGTATCAGAAAGAGTTCGCTTCGATTGAGCGGCCGCGACTCCAGAGATCTTACCGGGGATAGAAAATTCTTTCAAAGTCTGTCTTTGCAAGGGAGTCAGAGTGAAAGTCTGTCAGGCACTTCTACGATGTCTGGCAATGTGACGGCACGAGCTGTGCGCAGCGGTTTTGATGCTGGGCCGGGTTCGACGGGGACATCTCTAACCTCCTCTGCAACATTGTCGTATCGTAATCTGCGAACGTTAGGCGTTAGAAATCTTATTTTTAATTCAAATCTGCGCTTAATAAGCTCAGAACTATCTGGAGGAACGGTGGGGGTCAGCGAAAATGAGAGCCAGGGACAATATTTATGGGACAATAGATTGAGATATCAGATTGGAAAGCTTAAGCTTGAAGGTCAGGCTCTTTGGGAGGAAGTTCGCTCAGCCAATATAGTGCGTATCCTTTTCCATGCACGCCGCGAATTTTAGGCACATGACTGCCCTGAATCCGTTTATAAATATGACTAAACATCTTACAGGGAAAAGGTAAGCTCACTGCCAGAATGATTACATTTCTTAATAAACTTTTAAATCGTTTTGTATTTATTTGTTCTATAGCTTGCGCCGGAAGCTTTTTTTTTGCAGATGTCGCTGTTGCGGAATATGGCGATGTAGTTATTAACAACTACGCTGAGGCGCAGGGAATGCGTCCTGTAGTATTTCCTCACTGGTTCCACCGAATTCGATTCGCCTGCAAAGTGTGCCATTCGGATCTCGGTTTCAAATTCAAGGCGGGTGGCAACGACATAACAATGTTTAAAATCATTGACGGTCAATTTTGCGGAGCTTGTCATAACGGTAGTATTGCATGGTCGGTGAAAAACTGTAACTTGTGTCACTCTGGCAAACCGGGAACGCCCACACAGGTGCATGAGAGCACTTCACAAGAACTTGCGGTGCCTTAAATGCCAGGAGGTGGTTTGAATAAGTGTTACTTGATAATTTGGGCTTTTGTTTGGATGTCCTACACAAATGTTGGTCTGGCTGCGAACGAAAACAATGCCAAAAAAGAATCGACTGTAAAGTATTCAACGCCATCGATAACATACGAGACCAGATCGTCAGGAAAGCCATTGTCAGGCTCAAATTCATTTAATCGTTTGTTGAAAGTGACTCCTCGTCACCAGCCACCTGCAGAAGATGGTATTCATGATCCTGAAAATGATGGAACCCACTTACTTCAACCTCCTAGAGAGGCATTTGAAAATCTGCCAAAAACATTGAGTGACTTGGGCAACGGTGTAGATTGGGTAAGAGCGGTTGATGAAGAATTTATAAGCCCGAGATGGGACATGAACGACCCTGAGGAGCAGCCTTTGGTAATGGATATGAATATTATCCGTTATCCAAAAGGATCGATCCCTAACGAGTTATTTCCTCATAGGCAACATACTTTATTGCTAGACTGCTCTAACTGTCATCCCGCAATCTTTATACCTCAAAAAGGGGCCAATCAGATCAGCATGGCTGCCAATTTACTAGGGCAGAAGTGTGGCACCTGTCACGGGAAAGTCTCTTTCCCTTTCTCGGAATGTAAACGTTGCCATTCTCAGCCCAAGAAAGTGGCAGGAAGGCAAGAGCGTCGCAGATGAGGAGAATTACAGCATTAATATTGCTCACCTCGATTGTTGCGATGATAGCTGGAACTGGCTTAAATGCAGAGCCACAATCTTCAGGGAAACAGTCGCCTAGTGGATTGTCCAGGAGCATGGTTTTACAGAAAATACAACTGGTTAAGATGATGATGTCTTCAACATCCTCCATTGAGAGAGCTGCGCAAAGTGGTGATGCAGCGCTCAACAAACAGGTTGGCGAAGTTCAGGCATTATACATTGGTGCTAATAATGCGCTTAATTCAGGTGACATACTAAAGGCAGATAAACTTGCGGACGATGCATTAAATGCTATTGAGGGAATATCTCGACAGGCTCCAGATGCAAAAAAGTTAGAGGAAAAGCAACGAAAGAGTTACCAGGAGGCGTTGGTCGACTTAGATAGTGCAGAGGCTACTTATTTCGATTTGCGAGAAAGAGTGGCTGCTAATAAGAAGGTTTCGAGCCATGCCCTAGATGCCGCAAAAAAGAAAAAAACCAAGGCTGAATCTTTGGCAGGAAAAGGCAAATATCAAGCAGCGAGCGAGCTGCTCAAAGAGGCTCATGCTGAAGTAATTGAAGCGTTAAATAAATTACTGGGCTCAAAAGCCTTATCTTATGAAGTCACTTTCAAAAACGATATTGAAGAGTATGACTACGAACTGGCAAGTTATAACAGTTTTGAAGAGCTAGTACCCATTGCCTATATCGAGCTCAAGCCTGACAAATATACGATTGCGCTAAGTGATCGCTATGTTGAAAAAAGTCGTGACCTAAGCGAAAAGGCTAAAGCGTTAGCCGCAAAAGGTGAACATCGTGCTGCGATTGACACATTACTTGATGCGGTGAAAGGTATAAAGACAGCGCTGCGACTTGTGGGTCTAGTATTGCAAGAATGAGTTGTGCACACTTGTATTTTCGTAACTTTAATTGTGCGGCAGTGATTATTGTAGGTGTCATGAAGAATAAGAATAAGAATTAGATTTGATGAAAAGAATGAAGCAAAATTTCTATACAACATTGCTGGCGATATGCGCAGGATTGCTTCTTAGCACATCGGCAGTATCAGTTGAGCCAAACCAAGCAACTGCGCCCAAATGGTTGCCTTTGGCGCAGGACGGCTTGCATGATCCTGAAGGTCCGGGGATAAAGATATTGCAGGAGCCATCGGAAGCACTCTCTCAGCTGCCTGGTGATATTGTCGGCAACAAGGTGAACTGGGTGAGAACTTTAGATAAGGGGTTCATTGACCCCCGTATCAACCTCTACTCGAATACCAAAGAAAAAGTGCTTGATTTGGATGTGATAAGAAGGAACACCGGAGAAATGAACATGGTGCGCTTTCCGCACCGGCAACATACAGAATGGCTGGATTGCACCAATTGCCATGAATGGTTGTTCAAATCCAAGGCTGGTGCAACCAAATTCAGTATGTATGACATATTGAAAGGCGAATTCTGTGGTCGATGTCATGGGGCGGTTTCTTTCCCGCTAACGCAATGCAATCGCTGCCATAGCGTTCCCCGCAAGTCAGTTCTAGCGCCAGCTAAGGCAAACTGAGAATAATATGACGAAAACACTTTCTCCTTATATATCTGGGCTATTGTCATGCACTGCAATCGCGTTATTGCTGACTTTCTTGGTGCCTACGACTGCGCAAGCTGAATATGGTGACGTAGTCCTCAATAACCGTGCTGAAAAATCAGGCATGAGACCGGTTATTTTCCCGCATTGGTTCCACCGTATCCGCTTTAGATGCAAGGTGTGCCATACAGAAGTGGGGTTTGAAATGAGAGCCGGCGCAAACGATATCCTCATGGTAGATATCATAGAGGGAAAACTGTGTGGAAAATGCCATAACAACAAGATAGCGTGGGGTCCACAAAACTGCCATTTGTGTCATTCAGGATTGCCGGGACTCAAAACAGGGATTCGCGGTGGGGATAGTACTGGAGGGCCAGGCAAGTGGTAGTCCGATCAAGCAATGCCGGACAAAAAGTCTTATCTAAGTGGCAGTTGCTGTTGTTGTTTCCCTTTTTACTGTTGTCGGGTTGTGCAAGTGATGGATTGTTCGAAGGATTTTCGAATAGGGAGTTGTTACAGCCTTGGGTGGAACTAACCGGTGGTCAGGCTAGCACATCGTCTGGCGCAATAAAATCAGACTATACCGTCTTCCAAAGGCCAGCTGCAATTAGTGTTCAAGGCAACGACCTTTATCTTGTTGATGAGGGCTTGCGACGCATTTTCCGCTTTGACCGAAGTTTGCAAACATTAACGCCATTTGCATCCAGTATTCCCGTTGAATCAGGGACGAGTATCTATGCCGCACAGGATATAACGGTGTATATCACTGTACCCTCTCTTGGAAAGGTTGCGCATTTCACGCGTGAGGGGAATGTGCTGCCTGGCTTGGAGTCACGTGGGAGGTTGACTCGACCGATTGCAGTGGCAGTTGATGAATATAATGACAAAGTGTTTGTAGTAGACGCGCTTTACAACCATATTGTTGAATTCACGCAATTGGGCAGCATGGTTTCCATTATAGAACCTCAACAAGCGTTATCAATTTCTGCCATTGCGGTCAGTCAAGGTCGAATCTATGTAATTGATAAGATATCGAATAAAGTTTTGCTGTTGAACAGAGATGGTTCATCTAAGGATATTCTCAAAACAGAATTCCCTGAATATCCAAGCAACATTGCGGTAAGTCGCGATAACTTACTGTTTGTAAGTGATAGTTTTGATGACTCCGTCAAGGTATACAATTTGGCCAGATTTGGGAAAGGTTCATTTATGGGAAAAATTGGCGGGCGAGTAAAGCCTGGGGTGGAAAAGTTTAATGACATCAGCAGCTTGGCGGTTGAGGATGACGTGCTATTCGTAGCGGATCGAATGAACAGTCGTATTCAGACCTTGTTAATCAACAGCAATGCCAATGTTGTAGGTAGATAAATGAAAATCTGCCGATTAGTCTGGATAGTTATTACATTAGCCATGATGATCTCTGGATGCGCTGAAACGCGTTTAGTGATGAACTATACCAACACAATTCAAGGAGTTAAGCCTAAGCTCTGGCCTGACCCACCGGATGAGCCAAGGTATCGCTACGTGGGTGAATTGACTGGGGAAAGTAATTTTAGTCTGGATGGTCTAGCGAATCGTAGTACTGCGACCAAAGTTTTCGACTGGCTGGTTGGTCTGACAGGACAAAGCTCAACGCCTATTGTTCTGCAACGCCCTCAAAGTGGCATGGTTGATGCTTTAGGAAGAGTGTATGTTACAGATATCGGGCGCGGCGGAGTATTCGTATTCGATAATGTCGCCGGAAGGCTTGATGTTTGGGAGCAGACTGGGGAAGACGAAAGATTTGTAGCACCCATTGGAATTGCACAGGGTAAAAATGGAGAAATTCTGGTGGCAGATGCAGAACTGCATACCGTGGTCAGACTGGATAAGGCTGGAGTTCCAATCGGGGAAATAGGAAGATCCGTACTCAAAAGGCCCACCGGTTTGGCGCGAGATGCTGGCAATGGTTTGATTTTTGTAGCAGATACCTACGCGCATGACATCAAGGTGTTTAGAGACGATGGTGAGTTGCAGAAAGTGATCGGTCAAAGGGGTGAAGGGAATGCGCAGCTCAATTTTCCTACTCATTTGGCATTTAAATCTGGAAAACTATATGTCACCGACACTATGAACTCCAGAGTGTTGATTTTCGATGAAGGCGGAAATATGCTCACGAAGTTCGGTCAACGTGGGTTGTTTGTGGGAGATATGGTACGTCCCAAGGGCATTGCGGTGGACAGTGGCGAAAATATATACGTGGTAGAATCCATGCATGATCGTCTGCTGGTTTACAACAGCGAAGGTCGTACTTTACTGGCAATCGGCGGTAATGGATCAGATGTCGGTGAATTTTATCTACCAGCAGGTGTCTGGATCGATAGTCGAGATCAAATTTACATCGCAGACATGTTCAACGGCAGAGTTACTGTCTTGCAGTTTATAGGAAGCATGCAATGAAGATATCATTATCGGTTCGTTTTGTGATTTTTGGCATCATGCTCTTGAGTGTCAGTAGCTTTGCGCTGGCGGCGATTGTGTCAGACATACGTGCCAGCAAACATAATTTTTCCGCTGTTTCGGACGGCTCAGTTACGCCAACCGGTACCGTGCCAGTGCGGACTGTGAAGGCAACGAGCGAAAAACAGGTTTGTGTGTTCTGCCATACCCCTCACTCCTCTACAACTGGATTGGCAGCTCCGCTGTGGAATAGAGCTTTATCATCCACCACTTATACTGCATATCTTTCAAGCTCCATTGATGCCAGTCCGCTACCTACACAGCCGGGTACAGGTTCAAAGATGTGTCTGTCCTGTCACGATGGCACATTGGCCATCGGTATGGTCAGTGTACTTAACGGGACCAGTAATGTGGCTGTTGATATGGCGGGAACTCAAGCAGGTGGGGAGATTCCGGTTGGTTCTGGTACGACTACAGGTTTTACTCGCCACCTTGGAATAGATTTGAGTAATGATCATCCCATTTCCTTTGCCTACGATAATACGCTCGGGGGCCCGTCCGGGACGGATGGAGAGCTACGTGCACTGCCCGTAGTAAGCGGGGCTACCACCGTAGTTGATAATCGTACTGCAACTGTAAAGCCGATTTATCCACTCTCAGCCAACCAGATGCAGTGTACAACGTGCCATGATGCTCATCTTAGCGACACAAATGCTGCTATCAATCCCCCTCTCAAATTTCTTCGTGGCAACCGTTTACAGCAACAAAGTCCAACAGGGGGTAGTTATGTAGAAGCTGACGATATTATGTGTCTTGCATGTCATGATAAAGCAGGTACAACATGGTCTAACTCAGCACATGCTAACTCTTTAGTTGCAAGCCAAGCCTATCTGGATGCGGCAGCAAATTTAAGAGAATTCCCGGATAGCGTAAATGGCCCCACTGAAGTTTGGGAAGCCTCTTGCTTGAATTGTCATGACACACATTCTGTTCAGGGATCACGCCGCTTGTTGAGGGAAGCAACGGATAGTGTGTTATCACCCAAAGCCGGGGGCAGTTCAGCAATGGAAGAAACTTGCTTTCAATGCCACAGTGCGTTGGGTACCAGCATCCTTACACCGTTGACGCAAGTGCCGGACATCAAGAGTGATTTTGCGATGATCTATCGAATGCCAATTAACGATACTGATCAGGGCGTGACCTCAGAGGTACATGATATTGGCGGGAACTTCGACGATAGCTTCAATCCTACTAGCAGTGGTGCACCCGTAAATTCTGATATACATTGCAACATACCAAGTGATAGATGCGGCAAGGATTTTGTTGAATCTCAAGCGTTGCTAGGTAGGACAACGTCCGGTGTAGATTTAACGCAAAGGCATGCAGAGTGTAGCGATTGTCATAATCCGCATCGTGTGACCAAAACTAGGTTATTTAATGCTGATGCGACACCGCCAATATTGCCTGATGCAGCAGGAACACATAAACATGCTATCGCTCCGGGAGACTTAGCCCCTCATGACAACATCGCCTCGGGTTCGCTGCGTGGGATGACAGGGGTTGAACCCTCTTACTCGTCCAATGAATTTGGCACCAATCCATCTACTTTTAATATGAAGCGGGGTGATGTTGGTGCGAGTGGCGCGTCTACTGCGGTTTCCAGTACACACCTAACAAGAGAATATCAAGTTTGCTTCAAGTGTCATTCAAATTATGCCTATGACACTGTGGTTGGGCCACCTACGACGGTAGTGAATACACCTTTGTCATTGGGTACTTACGGTGGTGGTACAACGACCGGGACGAATGGCATGACTTACTACAATGATACGGCGATGGAATTCCAAGCGCCTGTGAGTCATCAGGGAACACCTGCATCCACCACAGATTCCGGTGCCTCACTTTCCACAAATAATTATCGTTCATGGCATCCTGTTATGGATGCAACGGGACGTACCGTTGCACTACGCGGAGCCACTGCAAACCTCTGGCGTGCACCCTGGAACGGGTCTAATACAGACACGGGCAGTACCATTGTTGCGGCAGTGGGTACACAGACTATGTATTGCAGTGACTGCCACGGATCAGATAATTCAGTTACCTATACAACAGATGCGGTGGGCTCTGACCCTGAAAACGGTGAAGATGGGAAATCTTGGGGGCCGCATGGTAGCAATAACGCTTTTCTCCTTAGAGGAAATTGGGATACTGCGGCGGCAATCGGGACAGCGACTGATACCCTATGCTTCCGTTGCCATGATGCCTCGCAGTATGCTGACCCGGCTGTGGCCCCAGTAACGACATTGGCCAGCGGATTTGGTCATGCGACCAACCTCGACCCGTTGGACGGGACGACTCCACTGACCAACCTTCACCAGCGGCATGCTTACTATGCAACCGGACCAGCCGGTGTGACGAACTGGCCGACATTGCAAAGTTACCGTTGTACCTTGTGCCATACAGGTACTGCACATGGCTGGAAGAATAAAGCATTTCTAGTTAATCTTGACGATTTAGGTCTGGAGTTGAATTCGACAGGCGGTGCAATAGGCGGTGAGACACCGGGTCCATTGCTTGCGGGTGCTGCAGTACCCAAAGGTTCTGCTGCTCCGGCATCCGCTACCAGCCCGCTTGCAACTGCGGCCGGCTACACGAATGGACCTTACTACCAAGGTGCATTTAATAGAGTCAGCCAGTTTGCTGCGAGTGGTAATTGGATCAAGACCGACTGTACAGGTGGTTGTCACTAGTATGAGAAATCAGCCGGAGCAGATTCGCTCCGGCCTCATAAAGTGTAAATTTCAAACTACTGAGAGTTACTGCATCGGCTGATACAGTTTGTTGTCCAACATTCCTTCGCTATAGTACTGCCAGACTGCTTTTTCGGTGTTTTCTTTCTGCACATCGCTGGCTTGTTCTGAAACCCCCAAAATTTGTGACGTCCCATCAAGATAAAGCGGGATGATCTTTTGCCCCGGCTGCCAAAGCGAGCGGGCAAGGTGGTTTATCAATCTCGGTTTGACCCCCACAGTATCAAATATGGTGGGTAGCAAATCAATCTGCTGAGCAAGCTGGCTGGTGTCCATACTTTTCAGTAATTCAGTATTTTCAGTGTAGATGATGAGTGGAATCTCAAACTGTGCGGAAAATGTCGAATCCGGCTCGAGCCTTGGGCCGGTATGATCGGCTGTAAAGAAGAACACCGTATTCTTGAACCACGGCTTACTAGAGGCGCATTCCATGAATTTTTTTAGCGAAGCATCCGTGTAGTGGATCGACTTTAAAATTGCATGAGTGCCATCAGGATGTTGATCCCTTTCGGAATCCGGGACACTAAAAGGTTGATGGGATGAGAGGGTAAAGATTGAGGACATGAACGGCTCTGGAAAAGATGAATATTTTTCACAGGCCCATTTCAAGAACGGCTCGTCAAAGATGCCCCAATTTCCATCATAGTCTAGCTCGTTCGGATAATCGGCACGGGCAAAGTGGTGTTGAAATCCAGCACCCTTTGAAAACGCGTCAAAGTGCATACTGTTCTTTTTGGCAGCATGAAAGAAGCTGGTGTGATACCCGTGTTCTCCCAGTTCTGAAGCAATACCCGTAAAGTCGTTCAACGAGAATTCGGAATCAATGAACGGATCGTCCATAAGTGCCGGTACACCTGCAAGTATGGCAGGAACCGCGCTAATAGAAGTTTTAGAATTTGCATAGAAACGAGGAAAATAAGAACCCTGACGAGATAGTTTGTTTAAAAATGGCGTGAATTCAGGGTTGCGAAGTTCGGTGTATTCTTTGGAAAAACTTTCCAATATTACGATAACAACATTTGCGTTAGGCATTATCGGAGCGATTGGTGTATAGCTATCTGGCCTGTTCAGGTATCCAAGCATTTCCTTGTCTTTAAAATAGTGAACACGTTCGATAGTCGGCTTGTCCAAGCTTTTTATGAGCGTAAACGTAGTGTTCAAAACCATGTGATTCGCCATAGGGTTAGGAAATATCCGACCATCTACAGGCATGATGGGCTTTGACTGGAATCCACCACGGAAGAATATAATCGCAAGCAGCAAGGTGGCGACAGTCAACCCGAATTTTTTGTAAATCGACCACTGTGGCTGAAATTTTTTATAAAGCGTAATGGTGGCATAAGAATAAAATCCGATGACTACAAGGCTAATCAGAGTAATCCCAAAATAAGCGGTGACTACATTGGTAGTTTGGCCTTCCTCAAGCAGGAAAAGGGAGGCCTTGGTAAAGCGCCTAGCTGTGAAGTTGACCAACTCAATATCGACAAAATTTAGAGCAAACAGTGAAATATTCAACAACCAGAAGGTGGCAAACCATACCATCTTTACGCTTTTGAAACGTCCAAGCCAATACAAGCCCATCAGAAATAATACGCTGGTGGCTGAAACGGTAGATAGGTCGAAGCGCAAGCCTGTCAAAAAGGCATTCAAAACATCATCAAGGGATTGGAATTGCAGGCTTTGCCAATTCCAGATCATGAAACCTAGACGTAAAACGAAATAAATCGCTATGTGCAGAAAGATATAAGCCGAAATCCACATTGTTTTGCTATGTGCTTATCTTGGTGATTATTTTGCTAAACTGGCTCGCGCACTGGTGATGGCTGCAGTCACTTGTGCTGGTGCGGTACCGCCAATGTGATTCCTGCTGGCAAGCGAGCCCTCCAGAGACAACACCTTATAGACATCATCGCCAATCCTGGGTGAGAACTTTTGCAGGTCAGCCAAGCTGACCTCACTTAAATCAACATTACGCTCTTCAGCAAAGCGCACTGCAAGTGCAACGACCTCATGTGCGTCACGGAACGGCATACCCAACTTCACCAGATAGTCGGCGAGGTCGGTTGCCGTAGAAAATCCTTGCGTGGTCGCCTCTCGCATGGCATCACGCTTTACCTTAATCCCTGCGACCATGTCCGCATAGATATGCAAGGTCTGGTTCAGCGTTTCAACCGTGTCGAATAAAGGCTCCTTGTCTTCCTGATTGTCCTTGTTATAGGCCAATGGCTGAGCTTTCATCAGCGTTAACAGCGCGATCAAGTGACCATTGATACGACCGGTTTTGCCACGAACCAATTCCGGCACATCCGGATTTTTCTTCTGGGGCATGATAGACGAGCCTGTGCAAAAGCGGTCTGCGATATCAATGAAGCCAACGCGAGGACTCATCCAAAGAATCAGCTCTTCGGAGAAACGAGACAAATGTGTCATGATTAATGCCGCACAGGCGGTGAACTCAATGGCAAAGTCTCGATCCGAAACCGCATCAAGTGAGTTTTCACAAACTCCGTCAAAGCCTAGCAAATCAGCAACATATTCCCGTTTGATCGGGTAGCTTGTGCCAGCCAATGCGGCTGAGCCGAGCGGTAAACGATTCACTCGCTTACGACAATCCTGCAAACGCGCCGAATCTCGTGTGAGCATTTCGAAGTAAGCCATCAGATGGTGTGCAAAGCTAACCGGTTGAGCGACTTGTAAATGTGTGAAGCCGGGCATGATGGTGTTGGTGTGCTGTTCTGCAAGATCAAGCAAACTATTTTGCATCACTTTGATGAGCTCGATCAGCTCATCAATAGCGTGGCGCAAATATAGCCGGATATCCGTTGCGACCTGATCATTGCGAGAACGCCCGGTATGCAGACGCTTTCCGGCATCACCAACCAGCTCAGTAAGGCGTTTCTCGATATTGAGGTGAACATCTTCTAGGTCAATAGACCAATTGAATTCACCGAGGAGTATCTCATTCTCAATTTGAGCCAAACCACGCTTAATCTCAGTTAAATCCTGCGCACTAATAATATCGCAGGCTGCCAGCATCTGCGCATGAGCCAGAGATCCCTGAATATCAAACATCGCTAGTTTGTGATCAAAACCCACCGATGCGGTGTATTGTTTCACTAATTCTGCCACTGGTTCGGCAAAACGACCCGACCATGTATCTTTATCTTGCATTGCTGACCCCACTTGTCCCAGAATAAAGCGTAATAATCCAATGTCATTTGACATAAGAAGGAACGCATGAATAAGGCGAGCAGTATAAAACAAAACAGCCGTCACAACGCATTGCCGAGTTTTCGTAGCCTTGGCATTACACTGCGTATCCTTCTAATCAGCAATGGAATGGCCTTGCTGCTGGCGATTACGCAGTCGAATCATTGGGGGGATATTCCGCAGCAGATGATGCTGATTTCGACATTGCTTACGCCTATCTTGCTATCAAGTTTGCTGGTGCTATGGTCGGTTCAGCACTGGCTGGATCAACTGCCATATCAGCGTGGAGCACTGGCTGTTACAGGAATTGTGTTTGCACTTACTTTGCTTGTGCAGCAAGCTGGCAACCTGTTCTATGAACAGGAGGATTACGATATTCTGTTTAACGCATTTCGCAATGGATTGCTCAGCATAATGGTGAGTGCAATTCTATTGCTTTATTTCTGGTTGCGCTCACAGGTATTATCGAGGGCAATTCATGAAGCCAGATTACAGGCATTGAGAGCTCGTATTCGCCCGCATTTTCTGTTTAACACAATTAACACTGTCCTTTCCATACTCAGAGCGCAGCCCAAACAAGCGGAAACCGCACTGGAGAGTATGGCCGATCTGTTTCGCGTAGCAATGACGGACATGAAAGACCTGGTGCCGATACAGCGTGAGATAGAATTATGTAAACAATATGCTGAAATTGAGCAGTTGCGGATGGGAAGCCGCCTTGAAATAAACTGGCAAGTGAGTGATTTACCCGTGGGTGTACTAATACCACCATTGTTGTTGCAGCCATTACTGGAGAATGCCGTTTACCACGGCATCGAACCTTTGCATGAAGGTGGCACGATTGATGTGCAATTGTCTGGCCACGGCGATAGTTTACAGATCAAAGTGAAAAACCCGTGCCCGACACCGAGTGAGAGGCAAAGAATGGCGGACAGCACAGGTGCTTGGGCAGTGGCTCAAATGCAGGAGCAAGAATCTGACAAGAAAACACACCAAGGTAATAAAATGGCGCTGAAAAACATTCGTGAGCGTTTGGCGCTGCTGTACGATGCCGAGGCGCACTATAAAGTCGAATCTGGGGAAGATTATTACCTGGTAGAGATTGTTATGCCTTATTTGAAGGAGCGATAACCATGACCACCACTACCGTAGAGTTGGCGTTAAGAGTATTTGTTGTCGATGACGAGCCACCCGCACGAAGCAGATTGCGGGATTTGTTGAACGATTGCAACGAACAACTCGCGTTGGACATCGTCGGTGAAGCATCCAGCGGGCAAGAGGCGCTGGAAAAGATCACTGAGACAACCACGGACGTTGTGCTGTTGGATATACGAATGCCGCAGATGGATGGTATAGAGCTTGCGCAGCACCTGTATAAATTACCTACGCCACCGATTATTATTTTCACCACAGCCTATGATGTCTATGCAATCAAGGCATTCGAGCTACATGCAATAGATTATCTGCTCAAACCGATACGTCTCAAAAGATTGTTCGAAGCACTGACCCGCGCACGTGAAGCAGTCCCGGTGCAAACCGAGGTGCTGCGGGAGCTATTGCCGGAACCGCGCAAAAACTTATCCATACATGAGCGTGACAAGATTCATCTGATTCCAATCGAGCAAGTGCTATACCTTCGTGCCGAATTGAAATATGTCACGGTGCGCACCCTCGAACGTGAGTACTTGATCGAAGAATCGCTGACCGCTTTGGAGAAAGAATTTTCACTACGTTTCGTGCGCATCCATCGCAACTGTCTGGTCGCGAAAGAAGAGATAGAAGGATTTGAACGAGGCGGTGATGAGGGCGGTAGCGGCTGGATGGTCAAGATGAAAGGTCTTGATGAGCTACTGGCGATCAGCCGTCGCCAGCAACACATCGTCAAAGAAACGAAGTGAATTCTTTCTTGCCGAGCTAAACCACCACGTTGACCAATCGTCCCGGCACGACGATGACTTTTTTAGGTGTGCCGCCATCCAGTTGTTTCTGTACCGCTTCGTGAGCGAGCGCACTTTTCTCTATGCTCGCCTTGTCCGCATCCGCTGCCACGCGGATGTTGCCGCGCAACTTACCGTTCACCTGTATCACCAGCTCGATCTCGTCCTGCACCAGCGCCGCTTCATCGACCTCAGGCCATGAGGCGGTCAGGATGTCATCGCCGTAGTCGAGCTCTTTCCATAGGGTTTGGGCAATGTGTGGTGCAGTCGGGGCGAGCAGGCGTAACAAGATAGATAAGCCTTCACTTAGCAAGGCGCGGTTTTGACAGGCCTTAGCTTTTTCCAAAGCATTGAGTATCTTCATCGCGGCGGAAACCACCGTGTTGAATTGGTGACGCTCGTAGTCAAAATTGGCTTGCTTCAGTGTCAGGTGAATCTCGCGGCGTAAAGTTTGTTCGTCTGTCTTTTGATCAAACTTGGTATCGTCAAAATCCTTAAATTCAGCAGCAAAGTTCCATACCCGTTTCAGGAATCGGAATGAGCCTTCTACACCACTATCCGACCACTCAAGTTGCTGGTCGGGTGGTGATGCGAACATCATGAATAATCGTGCCGTGTCCGCACCATACTGGTCGATGATGGCCTGAGGATCGACACCATTGTTCTTCGATTTGGACATCTTTTCAGTCCCGCCGATGATGACTGGCTGTCCGTCGGACTTTAAGGTGGCACCCACCGGGCGACCCTTGGCATCGGTCTCGACTTCCACATCGGCAGGGTTGATCCATTGTTTTTTACCGCCCGCACCATCGCGGTAGAAAGTCGGCGCGACCACCATCCCTTGTGTGAGCAGATTCTTGAACGGTTCATCACCCGGCACCAGTCCCTCGTCGCGCATCAGCTTGTGGAAGAAGCGTGCATACAGCAGGTGCAGGATGGCGTGTTCGATTCCGCCGATATATTGATCAACTGGCATCCATTGTTGGGCGGCCTCTTTTTCTACCAGGCTGTTGTCGCTGTTCGGGCTGGCATAGCGCGCGTAGTACCAGGATGATTCGACGAAAGTATCCATCGTGTCGGTTTCGCGCCGTGCATCGCCACCGCATTGCGGACAGGTACATTCATAAAACGCAGGCATCTTGCCCAGTGGTGAACCTGCGCCATCCGGCACCACATCTTCAGGCAGTTTCACCGGCAATTGATCGTCCGGGACGGTGACATCGCCACACTTCTGGCAATGGATGATGGGAATAGGGCAGCCCCAATAACGCTGGCGCGAGATGCCCCAGTCGCGCAGACGATATTGAACCTGCTTGTCACCACGTTCTTTGGCAGCGAGGTCTGCAGCGATTGCATCCACGGCTTGCGCGTAATCAAGGCCATCGTATTTGTCAGAGTTGACGCAGATGCCTTTGTCTTTATCTGCATACCACTCGGCCCAGGCATCGGTCGAAAATGCTTCACCTTCGACCTGAATAGATTGTTTGATTGGCAGGCTATATTTTTTCGCAAATCCGAAATCACGTTCATCGTGTGCGGGTACCGCCATTACCGCACCTTCACCGTAACCCATCAACACATAGTTGCCGACCCAGACAGGTATTTGTTCACCAGTAAGCGGGTGGGTCACTTTCAGGCCGGTGTCCATGCCCTTTTTTTCCATCGTGGCGATATCTGCTTCGGCAGTCGCGCCCTGTTTGCACTCGTCGATGAACGCGGTAAGCG
>Ga0209992_10001134_pt1 | contig 30048 bp, 30 predicted proteins | sample 2SBtaG_2_FD_182564 | JGI IMG/M metagenome (GOLD analysis project Ga0209992, IMG submission 182564) | Deep subsurface microbial communities from Kolumbo volcano to uncover new lineages of life (NeLLi) - 2SBTROV12_ACTIVE470 metaG (SPAdes)... | ecosystem: Environmental > Aquatic > Marine >... | reverse complement strand
CATTCTCCAATTTTATCAAGTTTGTTTTGTTCGTCAATCTCCATGTTTACAAGAACTGCAATTATTATCAAAATGCTAACAATTCCCACTATGATTTGGTTTCTTCGTAATTTATTCAATTTCTATGTATACTTGGTATCCCATTCTTTATCCATTTGGATATGTCCAATTATTTTCTAGTCGCTAATTCGACTTGGAACATTAACGTCTAAGGAAAAACGGTGAGAAAGTCTAAACTAACTAGTTATTAGAAACTTAGGTTAATTATTCAGTAGTTCCTCGAATTATAGATATGCATGATATAGATTCAATTGCAGAAAATGTCAAAGTATGTCAAAAATGTGAATTGTGTAAAACACGAACAAAGGCAGTTCCAGGTAAAGGTAAATTTGATGCAGATGTTATTTTTGTAGGAGAGGCGCCAGGCAAAAACGAGGATATTCATGGCGAACCATTTGTTGGAGCTGCAGGAAAAAGACTTGATATGATTTTAGAAGATACTGGGATAGATAGAGAAGATGTCTATATCACAAATATTGTAAAATGTAGACCGCCAAATAATAGAGTTCCATCAAAAAAAGAGGAAGAGGCATGTAATGACTTTATCAAACAAGAAATCGAAATAATTAATCCAAAAATAATCTGCATTATGGGCAATACCGCATATGGTACTCTTTTAGATGGAAAAGAAATAACTAAGAATCATGGGAAAATTGTAGAAAAAGATGGAAGAAAGTTTTTTGTTACATTTCATCCTGCTGCAACAATTTACAATCAAAAACTAGTTGATGAATTAAAAAATGATTTTAGAAAATTAGCAGATTTTCTAGGAATAAAAGATCAACCAAAACAGTATGAAGAAAGACGATGTGATTTCTGTATGGCCAAAACAAAACATGAGGTAGTAGTTATGCCAAAGGTGATCACAAGAAAAAGAAGATGGCTCTACAAATGTACAGAATGTAATCATGAAAGATGGCTTGTCCCATACAGAACAGTTGCAGAAAGTTTGTACTGATTATCTAATACAGATGACTTTGTAATTCAATTTGTTCTTCAGCAGACATGATACCCTTTCTAACTAAAATGTCGAGCATGTCTTTAAACAACTGTTTTTGTTCTTCAGACATTCCACCTTTGTTACCTTTTTCTCCAGGTGGACCTGGAGGACCGCGTGGGCCAGCATTACCAACAGGACCTTGAGGGCCTTGTGAGCCTTTGTCACCAGAAGGACCTTGTAGACCTTGCTTGCCTTGTTCACCTTGTGGACCTTGAATTCCTTGTGGACCGCGTGGGCCTTTGTCACCAGTTAATCCTGGAGGACCTTGTTCACCTTGTGGACCAATTGTTCCACGATCACCTTGTGGGCCAGGAACTCCAGTTATCCCTTTGTCGCCAGGAGCACCTTGTGGACCGCGTGGGCCTTTTTCGCCAATTGGTCCTGTGATCCCAATTTTTCCTTTTTCACCCTGTGGACCTTGAGGACCTGTAGGACCTTTTTCTCCCATCGGTCCAGTAACACCTTTGTCACCTCTTTCTCCAACTGGACCAGGAACACCTTTGTCACCTTGAACACCTGGAGGACCTGTAGGACCTTTTTCGCCTTTGTCACCACGTAAACCAGTTAATCCTTTATCTCCTGATGGACCTTGAGCACCAGTTGAACCTTTGTCACCAATTAATCCACGACCTCCTTGTTCGCCTTTGTCACCTTTGTCACCAGTTAGACCTTTTTCACCTTTGTCACCAATGACACCTTTAAGACCTGGAGGACCTTTGTCACCTTTGTCACCTTTGTCACCAGTGACACCTTTTTGTCCTGATGGGCCTTTGTCACCTGCAGGACCTTTGTCACCTTTGTCACCTTTGTCACCATCAGGACCAGGTTTACCAGGAGCACCTTTAGAACCAACAGTAGAAGAACGTGATGGTTGTTTTACTTTTGATGAAGTTATTTCTGACTTTGGTCTTTGAGAATCTTGCCTCAAATTTTGAGGAACTTCAAATTCAAATGATGAGCCTACAGATGAAAATTGATCAACAAGAATTACCCAGACGCTTGAAAATGTAAAAATTTTTTCTGGTAAAGGGTTTGATTGAGAACCCAATATAGCCTCAAACACTCCATTTTTAATATTAAGATGGGATTTTTCACGCCATATTGGAAGAAAAGATTTTTGTGCAATTTGTTCATTTGAGGGTTTTACCTCAGTGATTGCGAACTCAACTTCAAAAACACCATTTTTTTGCTTGTAAGGTGATTGGCCTTTAACAGCAAAATGTTCAGATGACGGCATAATCGTTTCTTTCAATATCTAGTATTTAATTACATTTTCTAACCTTTTTAGGCGTAATTTTAGCACCAGTAGCAGCTTAATATTTATCCGTTAAATGTAGGAGTCTAATTTATGAAAGACAAGAAAAAAGACACATCTCTAAGTAAAAAAGATGAGACGAATTTAACCAATGTAAATTATCAACGAGACAGACTTTTCAAGAAAGGCATCAATTTCATGGCAGATGAAAAATTAGAAGAAGCAGTAAGAAATTTCGAGATGATATTGAGAGCAGACCCAAATGATGTAGAAGCAATGTTAAAACTCGGATATTCAAGATTCCATTTAGATGACTATTCAGAAGCAATGAGAGTTTATGATAAAATTTTAGATATTGACGTGACAAATCCAGAAGCTTGGAATCTCAAATCATTAGTAAATTATGAGAAAAAGAATTATGCTAAAGCATTAGATTGTGTTGAAAAAGCAATAGATTCAGATCCAACATATGGCATGGCATGGTATAACAAAGCATGTTATCTTTCAATGCTAAATCAAGTACCAGACTCACTAGAATCATTAAAGCGCTCAATTGAAATTGATGTTAAGAATGCAAGAAAAGCTGTTAAAGACAAAGACTTTGTAAATGTAAGATCAGAAGAAGGTTTTAAACGAATTATTGAAGTTGTTTTGATTGAATCATTGCGCCAGGGATATCATACAATCGGAGCGATTGTTTGGACCACATTCCTAGGAAAAGAAGATACAATCAAAGGATTAGATGAATTAATCTTGAAAGGGATTGTCATCAAAAGTGAAAAGAGACAAGGATTCAATCAGATTATACCAATTTATGATTTGATTCCAGATGTCGCAAAAAAAATTGGAGCAAAAAGACGAGGATTACTTGGACCAAAAGAAATTGGAAAAGTTCCAACACCTGTTAAAAATCTAAAAGAAATTGGATTAGCAGTTCAAACAACAATGGCTGCAATAGAAAATGAAGATATGAAGAAAACAGTTGAAAGTTTTGACGTATACATCAATCCAGCAAAATGTGGGCAACAAATGATTGAAGAGTTTTTAGATGAACATAGAGAAATTAGATTATTCAAAATAAGATTAGATGATAAAGGTAAAGACTATCTAATAGACCATAAAAAACAGATGATTGAATTATTTGAATTAATAGAGATTCAAGTTACAAAAAAATTAAGAGCTAACGTTGCTCAAAACTAATTAGGTCATAGAATCTTTTTCTTTTTTAATAATTGGAATTCCATCAATAATGGATACATCGTCTTCTTCATAGACAGTGTGCCAACGTCCATTATGGGGAAGTAAATTATTTAATTCTTCAATTTTTTTATTTGTTGGTTTTTTATTGAGTAATGCCCCCCACTTCATGTTATCTACTTTTGGCATTATGTCATTGATGTCTTTCATTTTATATCACTCTGCAGAAAGATCCCAATAATTAGCATTTTCTTGTTTATCAATTGGTTTTTCCAGATTTTTCCATTCCTTAAAGGAATGAACGTATAATTTGACGTTGGATAATCCAACAGACTTGAGTGCATAATATGCAAGACCCGATAATGTACCTACACTTCCACAATATGTGATGATTTCGGCATCTTCAGAAATTCCTCTATTCTTTAGAAGGTTTTTCATTCCTTCTTTAGTTCTAAGAATTTTTCCTTCTGTTGCAAGTGTTCGATATGGAATGTTTATTGCGCCAGGGATATGCTGTTCGAGATAATTTAGTCTCTCGCGATTATCAATTATTACAACATTTTTATTTTCTTTTACTTTTTCAAGATATTCTGCAGTTGCCATTATTTCAGGATTAATTTTTACAGAGTGAGTTGCTGATTCAATATCTGGTACTTCAGTAGAGATTTCATAACCAAGATTCTTCCATTGCGAAAATGTTACATCTAATAATTTAACATCATTATGTCCAATGTATTGTAATGCCCAAACAACTCTGGATGATAATGCACCAAAGGTATCATCATAGATAACAACAGATGTTTCATCAGATATTCCCAAATCTTGTGCAATTTTTTGTATTGATTCTGCACTATCATCTGCGAGAAGTTTTGCCAATGGAAGATTTATCGCATTTGTAATATGGCCTTGTTGGTATTCTTGATCTCTTCTAACATCAATAATTCGAATTGAATTATTTTTAATTTTTTCACGAAGATCTTTTGAATCAATTATTGGCATGTTAGAATCACTCATGCTGCGCACTCACCTTTTCCAGTTACTGTGTGATAACTAGTGTCACTTCCATAATCCATGTAGAAATCAGGTTCATCCTCAACCTTAGGAGGAATTAAGAATGAGTTAATTTCTTTTTTGATATCTTCAACAGAATTAATTTTAGAAGATTCGTTTCCATGAACAATTCTATCAATCCATTTGGTCAATGTGTCGTCAGACTGCTTGTTATCTTTGTATAATTCAATAATTTTGAGAATCACAGGAATTACACGCTTTACAGGAACACGAGCTGTATGATGACCAAGCATTGAATCTCCATCAAATTTACCACCTAATGACATTGTATAATTTGGGAACATTTCATTTTCATGTCTACCGCCACCACCGTAAAATCCAATTGTTGCAACTTCATGTTGTCCACAAGAATTAGGACAGCCACTAATTTTGATAGTAGAATCTTTCAAGTCTTCATCCTCATCTAATTTCAATTCTAAGAATTTTCGTTGTATTTCTTTTGCTAATCTATGAGAATTTGTTAATGCCAAATTACACGAAGTTGTACCAGAACATCCTACAGCGGATGCCATTGTCAATGAACCAGTTTTGGCTAGACCTGTTTCAAGTAATTTGGAGTACATTGATTTAAGATCATCATCGTGAACATAACGAATCACAATATTTTGTGAGAATCCATTCCTAGCAAATCCCTCAGCAGAATAATCACGAATAATTTCAGCGACACTTCTTAATTGATTAGCAGTAATATCTCCAGATTCTAAACCAATGAATACAGAATTAAACCCATCTTGTGATTGTTTGTCAACATTAGTTTTTCCCCATCTTGCAAATCCGTCAGGAACCGAAGAAGATTCATTACTAACAGAAATCGGTCTTTTTATTTCGTTAACACTTTCATCAACATTTAGTTTAACAATAACAGATTGGGTAGCCTTTACAATAGCACGTTCTTTTAAGACCAGTTTTTGAAATTTTTCCCAACCCAGGTCATTCACTAAATAACGCATCCTATTTCGTGCCATGTTTTTTCGATCACCTAATCTATCGAAGATTCTAATTACAGCCATTGAAGTGTAAAGTAAATCTTCAACAGGAGTAAAATCTTCTAATTGATGACCGATAAATGACTTATTTCCTAATCCGCCACCTAAGAAAATTTTGAAGCCCTTTCTTTTTTCTCCATCAATTTCTTGTATTTCAGGTAAAAGACCAACATCAACAATTCTTATCATTCCATGTTTTTCACAACATGTAAAATTGAATTTAAATTTACGTGGAAGTCCTTGGCATATGGGATTTCTAAGCATGAATCTTGCAATTGCTAAAGCATAAGGAGTCGCATCAAAAATTTCATCTTTACAAACACCCGATAAAGGACTACACATTACATTTCTTACAGTATTACCACATGCCTCACGAGATGTCATTCCAACATCAGAAAGAGATTGCATTATCTCAGAAACATCTTCAAGAATTACCCAATGAAGTTGAATATTTTCACGGGTTGAAAAATGTGCACTACCAATAGAATACATCTCACTCAATTGAGCAATTTTTTCTAATTGGTATGGATATACTTGTCCTGCAGGAACTTTAATCCGTACCATTGCATAATCATCAGTCATACGTGTACCGTATGCACCATGTTGCAAACGAAATCTACGAAACATGTCAGGATCAATTTTGCCTTGTCGGAATAGCTTCACGGTTTCAGCAAAATTTTCTGCTTCTTGTCTTCTGGACCAATCAATCTTGGGCTGGTTATCAGCCGGTTTTGATGGTCTTAGCTGTTGTGCCATCTATATTTTTTTGATCGCAGTGTAGTTATAAGTTTTTGAATGGGTAAGTTATACACATCAATTAAACAAAGTATACATTTTTGCCGGTTTGTGTTAGTATAACCTAATTTTGAATAAAAATACCCAAAGCTATTAATGAGTTTGAGAATGAAAAAGTTCATGCAAGAATCAGTAAACGAACAAAGGCCAGACAAAATTTTTGCAGACGCAAAAGAAGTAGAAATTACTAGAGCTATTGCAAAAGAGTTTTACGATGTTTTGCAGGATAGAGCTGAAAGTGACATTATAATTATTGGAGCAGGACCAGCAGGATTAACTGCATCAAGAGAATTATCATTGATGGGTTACAAAGTATTAGTTATTGAACAAAATAATTATCTAGGTGGAGGATACTGGCTTGGAGGTTATATGATGAATCCAGTAACAGTACGTGCACCGGCACAAAAAATTTGGGATGAAATAGGAATTCCTTACAAAAAAGTTGGAGAAGGGTTGTATCTTACACCAGGACCACATGCAGTTTCTAAATTAATTGGAGCCGCATGTGATGCAGGAGTAAAATTCTTGAACCTCACAAAATTTGATGACTTAGTTATGAGAAATGGAAGAGTTGTAGGAATTGTTGTAAACTGGATGCCAGTTTCAGCATTACCAAGAAACATTACATGTGTAGATCCGGTTGCATTGGAAGCAAAAATGATTATTGATGCATCAGGTCATGATTCAGTTGCAGTGAAAAGACTTGTAGATAGACAACTTGTGGAATGGAAAGGAATGAATCCGATGTGGGTTGAAGACGGAGAAGAGCACGTGGTACACAAAACAGGAGAAGTTTATCCAGGATTAGTTGCTGCAGGAATGTCAGTTACAGAGACTTATGGATTAGCAAGAATGGGACCTACATTTGGTTCAATGCTGTACTCTGGGAAAAAAGCAGCAGAAATAACTGATCAAAAGATTAAAGAATTTGATAATAAAATTCCAAAATAATCTATTTGAACTTTAAAAAAATAATATTATACAAGGAACCAGCTATATCAGAGATAGATATTAAACAATTAACAAATTTTTTAGAAGATAATTTTTCATTCAAAGTTGAGATAAACGAAAATATTTTCAAAGCATTCAATCTAGAAAATATCAACCAATTATCAAACATTAGAGTTACAGATATTAAAAATCCATTTTCAACACACAAATCTAGTGATAATGAGATTGAATTTGAAAAAAAATTATGTTATGATTCTTCATTGATGAATTCAACAATAAAAATTGAAAATGCTGAGAAGATAAATCAAGTATACATGTATGATGGATTTGAATTACAGAAAATTCTTAGACGTTTTAATTGCAATAATGAAACACTTCACATAATCATAACAAATAGACTAACATGTACATTTGATGAGAATGATAGGAGATATCATGCCAGAGCAGTAATTTGTGCCAATCCTGCAATTATTTCTACTACAGGAATCATTGAAGCACCTGCAAAACCAAAAGAATATTATTTTGAAGTAATGGCATCAAAGACACAAGGATTAGGTATAGAATCTATTAAAGAAAAATACAAAAATAAATTTTTAGATTATAATGATAAAAGATTGACAAAGATTTTAGAAGGTTACATTTTACAGATCATTTTTTACAATATAACAGGAGAATCATTTTGTGAAGATACAGAGTGTAGATTAAATAATGCACATTGGCAAAAAGATCTTTTATTCACACAACTCGAGATAAATAAATTATGTGAAAAACACAAAGAAATTTTATCTAAGATGAGTTAATGTATTTTCAAAAAATTACATGCGAGAGATTATTGGTAACAATGTCTATAATTCCAATCTTTACCAAATATTCAATTCCAAGTACAAATGAACTATCATCAATTTTTCCATCTGCCCACCATCCAACATTAGTTTTTAGCCATTGTGGAATGTTTTGCCCCTTTGATTCGAATTCTAATGTAGGCAAAACAATAATTCCTTTATTGATTAAATAGTGAATTGATTGTATAAATTCTGAATCTGGAGTTAGGCCATTTGCCCACCATCCTACAGTATTTTTTATCCATTGAGGAATACATTCAGTTATCGGTGATGGTGAAGTCAAATCTGCATCATATACAATATGCGGACAAAAAGTTGTAACTTCTTGATACTCCAAGACATATTCATTATGAGAATCTTCAGCTTCAGCATTTTGTGGAAGGGATAAAAATCCAAATATAGTAAATGTAAGAACAAGGAGAAAAATTTTCATAAATAATGTAACATTAGATTAATTTAACATTATCCGATCTAAGATTATACTTATGGTTTAGGCATATATCTCAAGTTTTGTAATATCCTAATTGATTTAAATTGCAATTACAGACTAAATGATCATGATGTCAAGTAATGATAGTTCAACAGTTATGGAAGAGAAAGGAACTGATGATGAGCCAAAAACTCCAGATTTTCCAAAAAAGACAAAGACGTCATATGATGTAATAATTATTGGAGCAGGACCAGCAGGATATACTGCAGGAATTTATTGTTCAAGAGCTAGACATGATACATTATTAATTTCAGGACTTTTGCCTGGAGGTCAATTGATGAATACAACAGATGTGGAAAATTATCCAGGATTTGATGAAGGAATAATGGGACCAGATCTAATGCTGACAATGAGAAAACAAGCAGAAAGAATGAACACTACAATCATGGATGATGTTGTAGTGAATGTTGATTTTCGTGCAAAACCATTCAAAGTTTTAACAGGTTCAGAAGAGTATGAAGCAAAAGCAGTAATAGTTTGTACAGGAGCAACTCCAAGAAAAATTGGCATAGAAGGAGAACAAACATTCAGTGGAAAAGGAGTTTCATATTGTGCAACATGTGATGGGGCATTTTTTAGAGATCAAGATATTGCAGTAGTTGGTGGTGGAGATTCATGTATGGAAGAGGCAACATTTCTCACAAAGTTTGCATCAAAGGTTCACATCATTCACAGACGGGATACATTCAGAGCAAGTAAAATCATGCAAGAACGTGCATTAAATAATGAAAAAATTGAGGTTCATTGGAATAGTACTGTTGAAGACATAAAAGGAGATCAAAAAGTTCAACAAATAATTCTAAAAGACACAAAGACGGGAGAGAATACGACATTGAAAATGGGAGGAATTTTTGTCGCTATAGGTCATGAACCAAATACAGAATTATTCAAAAATCAACTTGAAATGGATGAAAATGGCTACATTATTCAAAAAAATAATACAGAAACAAGTGTAAAAGGAGTATTCACTGCAGGAGATGTTCATGATCACAGATATAGACAAGCAGTTACTGCAGCAGGATTTGGATGTATGTCCGCAATTGATGTTGACAAATATTTGTCAGAGCAAAAATAAGATTACTTTATTTTCTTTATAGTAAATTCTAAATCAGTACCATTTTTCTTTAGTTCTACAAGCTCATGGCCACGTGTTCTACATAGATCAGATATATCATCTTCAGCAGCAGGATCATCAGCTAAGACAAGAAGTGTTTGACCAATTTGCATCTTTGAGAGTTCAACTACAGTTTGCATTGCAGGAGATGGACAGTATAATCCCCTCACATCTAGTGTTTTTTCTGTTTCAGACATAATATTACCTAACAAAAATTTAGTAGGTCTATATTAAAATCTAATTCTTTTTAGCTTTGCCTATAAAATTTAGAATATCATTTTGGTTATTGTAGGAATATCACGTGTTCTAAATGCATATGGATCATAGCCTTCAAAATTAATCTTATAAGATATTCTTCTTAAGCCAAATATTGCAAGTTTGAATACAATATCCCAAACAAATGATTTTTTAGTGAACATGTAAGATTTGTACATTTGATTAAATAGCCAGAAGTATTTAGGATAGAATTCCTTCACATATTGATCTATGTACTCTTTCGAGTTTTCAATTTTATACTGGATGTGTTCAAGAACTTCATGACGCTTAACATATTCTACTTTCTCAATTGAAATTTTACCTTTTTTCATCGCATATAGAATATCATCAAGATTATTTTCAGAGTCTATCAGATTAGTGCATCTTCCAATGGTAGATGCAATATGAGAGTCACTCCCAGCAATTGTAAATAGATTATTTTCTTTTGCAAAAATCTCTGCTTTTTTGTTTGAATAGATATCAATGTTTGAGCTATTAAAAACTTCAAAAAGATCACATTTCAAAGAATCATTACGCAATGCATCAATTAGACTAAACGGATGAGGTGCAATAGTTACAGCATCTTGAGATTTTGCAGCATCTAAAATTTCATCTATAGATTGAGAAGATTTGATTTCTTCTTGTAGACCATAAACAAGAACATGTGCTTCCTTATCAGTTGTAATTTCTTCAGCAGGATATATTTTGATATTTGAAAATTTCTCATGATTGTTTTTATAATCAACTATTTGTTTGAAACCGTCTAGGGTGTTATGGTTTGTTACAAATAAGACATCAAGTTTTGAATCCAGAGATTTATCCAATTGTTCACTGATAGTAACATTACAATCGCATGGAGGCTCCAACTCCCCTACATGTCCATTTGAGTAAACATTGTGGCAGTGAAGTTCAGTACGGAGCATTTCTAACATTTTATATGAAATTTTACTTTTTATTAATTATCGGAATAGATCCTCTTCTTTTGAACGTATAATGCTCTGAATATTGCCAGTATTTTCTTTAAATTCAAAATTTTTAATTATTACTGCAGGACGTTTTTTGGTTTTACCCATTACAAGTTCTGCTGCAGAACAAAGCTCATCCACTATAGCAGTTGCAGTAACCCGTAGAATTTTTCCAAATGTATCAGGAGTTCCTTCATAATGTAAAATTGTATCTATACCAGAAACACCAATTGCATGATCAGTTTGCCCCATACGGAAAGGACGGCCAAACGTATCAGATATTATAACAGCAATTTTTTTTCCGGTCATTTGTAAAATTTTTAATCGTATTTGTTGAGCAGATTTATCAGAATCTTTTGGAAGTAATGTAGCATATCCATTTTCAACATTACTTTCATCAATTCCGGCATTAGCACAAACAAAACCATGTTTAGTTTGAACAATTATAACTCCATGTTCCATTCTAACAATTCGTTCTGATTCCGATAAGATGGCTTGAACTAATTTTGGATCCTTATCATACGCAGATGCAATACCAACAGATAGTTCAGACGGTATAATTGATTCTAAATTTACAACTCGTCCTTCATTTTTTGAGATAATTTTTTGTGCGATTACCAATATATCGCCATTTTCAAAAGTGGTTCTAGACGAAGATAACAAAAGATCAACCAAATCATCAGTAGGTCTAATATCATTTTTTAGATGAATTGGGATTATTTGTAAGCTCATCAGTTTACAGAAAATTTTGGCATAATTGAGTTTTTTTATTTTAAGATGAAACAGGAAGAGGAAGTTCCATGGAATAATGTTTATTGATTATAGGAATGATTTTTGTGAGGTCTTTTTCATCTAGAGTAGTAGTTGCAAGATCTTTAACTAAATCTTGTGCACGGTAAGCGATACCAAGATTACAAATGTCAAATAATTTAATATCATTAGCACCATCAACAATAACTACAATTTCATCTTTAGGAATTTTCCATTCTTCAATTTTAATTCTAGCGGATTTTGCTTTATCAGAATCAACATTAATTGTTACACCATCTAATTTTCCATCTTTAAAAATTAATTCATTTGTGTATACATGATCAAGATTTAGTTCTTCTTTTAATCTATCAGTAATAATAGTAAATCCACCAGACACTGCCATTATTTTCCATCCCGCATCTTTTAGAGTTTTACAAGCTTGACGAGCACCCGTCATTATAGGTAAAGAGTCAGCAACTTCCTTACATGTTTCAAAATCAAGGCCTTTCAAAAGTTCAACTCTTTTAGTTAGTCCTTCTTCCCAATTGATTGTTCCCTGAATTCCTTTTTTTGTGATAGCCCAAATTTCATCTTCCTTATTCAGTTTTTCAGCTAGTATTGGCAAATATTCTGCATCATACAATACTCCTTCTACATCAAAAATTGCTAACAATTGTTTTCTAATTTGACACAAAAAATTCATCATATAAAAGTTGAAACAAAATAGTCCGATCAGCAATAGCTAATAATAAATCAGCCTTCGTAGAAATTCCATCATGGTTGATGAATTAGAACATAAATACGAAGTAAAAGTGCAAGTACGAGAAGGAAGACAAAAACTTCCAGATAGTGTTAAAGAAATTCTGAAAGATGGCGGAATGATGGACGAAAAAGGAAAATTGAAATTGAAAGGAGTCAGTCCTAAGATGCTAAAAAAAATGAAGCAAGAATATGTTGAATGCCCAGTCTTGAAAGACGAAATTCATTTCATTCAATGTTTTGTTTGCCCAAACTTTCAAAGTAGAGTTATGGGAAGTGTCTTGTGTAAAGGCGATTCACTCAAAGATTAGCGGTTATTCTTTTAATTTGGTTAACAATTTTCATTTTTTTCTGTATTGTTAGTTCAGGTTCCATTGTGAAAAAGATGGTTTTTCTTGCAGTGTAAATAACAAATTGGGTAACTTTTTCACGTTCAACATGAACATATCTAACTTTTCCAAGAGGACGATCAAACTCTTTTCTCATTTTACGTCTTTGAGACACTTGTTTACAGAAATTTTCTTCTTGTCGTTGTGATTCAAGTGAATTTTTTCCGGTTTTCATTATACCCTCAACAATGTTGCCTTTTAGATCAATTATAGAAGCAAATCTCATTTGAGAGTCTAAAGAGATGATTTTCTCAATTATACTAAGAAGATCTTGTTTTACCATATTTTTCATAATTTATGATTTTCAATATAATTCTAGGTTTCCAAATACTATGAGAAACAAGACTAAATAATTACAGAATTCTTCTCATTTCAAATGGGAAAAGAGATTGGAATAACTGTAAAAAAATCAGAAGATTTTAGTGAATGGTATACACAAACAGTGATAAAATCTGAGTTGGCAGATTATGCTCCAGTAAAAGGATTAATTGTTCTTAGACCAGATGGATATTCAATTTGGGAATCAATAAAATCATCGCTTGATGCAAAATTTGCATCTACAGGTCACAGAAATGGATTTTTGCCAACTTTAATTCCAGAATCACTTTTAGCGAAAGAAAAAGATCACTTCGAAGGATTTAATCCAGAGGTTTTTTGGGTTACAAAATCAGGGGATAGTGAACTTGGCGATAGATTAGCGCTAAGACCAACATCAGAAACTTTAGCGTATACATTATTTTCAAAATGGATTAGAAGTTGGAGAGATTTACCTTTAAAAATTAATTTTTGGAATACAGCACTTAGAGCAGAAATAAAAGCAACAAAACCATTTTTGAGAACATCTGAATTTCTATGGCAGGAAGGACATACAGTTCATATGGAAAAAGATGAAGCAGAGAAAGAAGTTACCGATATTTTAGGATTGTATAAAAAAACAGTAGAGGAAGAATTGGCAATTCCAGTCATTACTGGAAAAAAATCAGAAAAGGAAAAATTTGTCGGAGCAGTATATACACTAACCATGGAATCACTCATGCCAGATGGAAAAGCATTGCAGATGGGAACATCACATTTTCTTGGACAAAATTTCTCAAAACCATTTAATCTTAAATATGCAGACAAAGAAAATGTTGAGAGTTATGCATGGCAAACATCATGGGGAGTCTCATGGAGATTAATTGGAGGAATGATCATGGTTCATGGAGACGACAGAGGATTAGTTTTACCTCCAAGAGTAGCTCCGATTCAAGTAATTATAATTCCAATTTATTATTCAGATGAAGATAAAGAAAAAATTCATAATGCATCACAAGAAATCGAAGAGAAATTAAAAAAATCTAAAATTAGAGTTCAAGTAGACAATAGAGAACAGCTTACCCCAGGTTTCAAGTTTAATGATTGGGAAATGAAAGGAATTCCACTAAGAATTGAGATTGGACCAAAAGATTTAGAAAAAAATCAAGTTACATTTGCCATAAGGCATAACCGTCAAAAAGATGAACAAGACATAGCGGGTCTTGTAGATAGAGTGGTTTCAGAATTAGAAAAAATTCATAATGATATGTTTAACGATGCCAAAAAAATTCTAGAAGATAGAACAATAGAAGTTGATACGTATGATATGTTCAAGGCGGAATTAGAAAAAGGACGATTGATTAAAGCACCAATTTGTGAGAACCCAGATTGTGAAGAAAGGATAAAAGAAGAGACTAGTGCAGATATCAGAGTAATAACAGACGATGCAGACGATTCAAGTTCGAAATGTATCAAATGCTCAAATCAAAGCGTGGTTAGAGCACTATTTGCAAGAGGCTACTGATCAAAATTTTGTATTTAATAAAATAAATTTTAAATAAACATAATTAAATTGTAAGTGAAACTAATAATTTCATGGACAGGAAAGAACACGAAATAGATGCAAAAATTACAAATTTAATTTGGGAAACAGCAAAAATCCTAAATCCAGATTCATACATTGAACCAGAAATCATTGAAAAAGCAAAAAAAGAAGTTGTCAATATTTTGAAGATGAAAGAATGAAGATCGGGTTTAGTGCAAATGCATTTACAAAATTCTCACTATCAGATACAATTGGAATAATTTCAAAAATAGGATATGATGGAATTGAGATAGTAGTGGATCAACCACACGCATTTTTACCATTAACAAGTGATAAAATAAAAGAAATCAAAAATGTCTTAAAAAGTAATGAATTGTTAGTTACGAATCTTAATGCAAATACAGTATTAGGATGGCATTCCAACTTGGATCATGCTGGAAAATTTGAACCCTCATTATCTAATAAAAATGAAAGTTTAAGAAAATGGAGAATTGATTATACAAAAAAAGCAATACAATTAGCAGTAGAATTTAATGCAGCATCAATATGCATTACCTCTGGAATAAAACATGCTGAAAATTTTGAATATGAAATCATGATGTTTAAAAAATCATTATCAGAAATTTTAGAATATGCAGAGAGAAATTCTGTTTCAATTGGAATAGAATATGAACCGGGTCTTTTAATAGAAAAATCAAATGAAGTTTTTGATTTAACAAGAGATTTTAAAAATTTAGGATTGAATTTGGATACATGTCATGTAGAAGTCTTAAATGAAAATTTTTCTAAGTTAATACAGAAATTTAAAAATAAAATATTTCATACTCATATCAGTGATTGTAAAGATTCTATTCATTACCATTTAATTCCAGGACATGGAGAAATTGATTTTTCTAATATCTATCATGAACTAAAGGATGTCAATTATGATGGGTTTTTGACAGCTGAACTTTACACTTATGCTGAAAAACCAGAAGAAGCAGCTAGTGAGACTTTTATCTTCTTGAAAAATCTTAATCATAATTGAAGTTCATCGATCCACACATTCACATGTATTCACGTACAACAGATGATTATGAAAATATGAGATTGGCAGGAATTAAGACTGTAATTGAGCCATCGTTTTGGCTAGGTCAAGAAAGAACTTCCTATAAGACATTAGAAGATTATTGGGAACATATCATTACTTTTGAGAGAAATAGAGCAAAAGAATTTGGAATAAATCATTTCTGTGCAATATCAATAAACCCTAAAGAAGCAAACAATGAAAAATTAGCCCAAGAATCCATGGAAAATATTCAACGATACGTTGAAAGAAACAACGTAGTAGCATTAGGAGAAATTGGATTTGATCAAATTACACCTCAAGAAGAAGAAATTTTCAAAAAACAATTAATTTTAGGAAATGAATTGGAATGTCCAATCATAGTCCATACACCACATATCAACAAATTAGAAGGTACGAGACGTACATTTGAGATAATTGAAGAAACAGGTGTTGAACAAACACGAATCATAGTAGATCATAATACAGAAGAAACAATAGAATTATCAAAATCATATGAAGTGTTTTCAGGGATAACAGTTTATCCAGATACAAAATTAAATCCAATTCGAGCAGTAAATATAATTAAAAAATATGGAATAGAGAATGTATTGATAAATAGTTCAGCTGATTGGGGTAAATCAGATCCTCTAAGCGTCCCTAAAACTGGATTATATATGGAAAATGAAGGTTTTAGTGAAAATGAAATTGAAAAACTCTTGTATTATAATCCAGAATCATTTTTAAAAAAATCAAAAAATTATAAAATTAATAATTAAAATGAAATTTGCTTTTAGTACGAATGCATATAGAGAATATTCATTAGAAGAGAGTATAACGTCTATAAAAAATGCAGGATATTCAGCATTGGAAATAATGTGTGATACACCACATGCATATCCTCCACTAACTGACAAAAGAATCGTACAAATTAAAAATAAACTTGAAAATAATAAAATGTCCATCTCAAATCTTAATGGATTTATGTTATGTGCAATACAAGATTTTCATCATCCATCATGGATTGAAAATTCAGTTGAATTTAGAAATAAAAGAATAGAACATACAAAAAATTGCATAATACTAGCAAATGAATTGAACGCAAAAACTGTTTCAACAGAACCAGGAGGTCCAATTACAGGAATTCCCAAAGAAAAAGATCTGACGATATTTGAGACAGAGATTAAAAAATTAATTCCACTTTTGGAACAAACAAAAATCAAATTATTAATTGAACCTGAACCAAATATGTTGATTGAAAATTCAGATCAATTTTTAAAATTTATGAAAAAAATAGATTCAGAATTCATAAAATTGAATTTTGATATAGGGCATTTTTTTTGTGTGAAGGAGGATCCTGCAGATTTAATCTTAAAATTAGAACAATACATCGAACATGTTCACCTTGAAGACATATCAAAAGACAGAGTACATAATCACCTAATCCCAGGTCATGGCGTCATAAATTTTGAAAAGATTTTTTCAAATTTAGAAAAAATTGGATATGAAGGATTCATTACAATTGAATTGTATCCATATCTCAAACAGCCAGAAAAAGCTGCAAGTGAGGCGTTAAATCATCTAAAATCAATGATATGAAATGTTAAAAAATATTTTTCAGTTGATACGATTTCCAGGAATTTTTACTGCATTCAGTAATGTCCTCATTGGTTTTTTTCTAATTTCAAATGGAAATTTTGAATTTAATGTATTACCTTTTTTGTTAACCACAACAGGATTACTTTTTGCAGGAACGATGATAATGAATGATTATGCAGATCATAAAATAGATTCAGTTGAAAGACCAAAACGCCCATTACCATCAGGAAAAATTTCACGTAATACAGCACTCTATCTTACAATAGTCTGTTTTTCCCTAGCAAATCTGTCTGCAATAATGATTGGTGAAGCATCAATCATCATTTCATTATTAATGACAGGATTAATTATATTGTATAATTGTAAATTAAAAAATATAAAATCAGTTGGAATATTTAGTATTTCCACAATACGATTTTTGAATATTATCTTAGGTTTTTCAATTATAGAATTAAGTTTAGAAGTATTACCATATGCAATTCCAGTGGCAATTTATGTTGCAGGAATCAGTATTCTTGCCAAAAATGAATTGAATACAAATTCAAAAGATAATATTCTGAATAAAATATTTCTAATAGGAGCTATTGTAAGTATAGTTTATCTAATAATTCAAAATTATAGTTGGGTTTCATTAATATTTTTAGGATCTTTTTCAGTATTGGTATTTTTCTCATTGAAATATTATAAAACAAGTATCTCGAAAACAATTACAATTCAGATTTTAGGAATTATATTATTAGACGCAATAATTGTGAGTTTAAGTAATGAATTGGTTTATGGAATAATCATATCATCATTCATTATCCCTGCATATATCATAACAAAAAAACTATACATCACATAATTATACACTAAAAGTTAATGGTATAGAGATGAGTAAAATTATCGTTGTTGATATTCCAGGATTAGTTGGATCTGATATTGATGAAATTAAAACAAAAAATATTTTTAAAATTATACGAAATAATCATTCAGCATTAATTCCAACATTTCCAGCAGTTACATGCAGCGCACAATCAAGTGTTCTAACAGGCACATATCCAAGCGAGCACGGCATTATTGCAAATGGGTATTATGATAAAACTTACAAAGAAATTCATTTTTGGGATCAGCCATCAAAATTAGTAGAAAAGCCTCAAATTTGGGATATCTTGAAAGAAAAAAATTCTAAAATAAAAACAGCTGTATTGTTTTGGCAGAATACACTTTTTGCAAAATCAGATATCGTGATAACACCAAAACCATTACACTTAGAAAATAATTTTGTTATGTGGTGTTATTCCAAACCTCAAAATTTCTATGAAGAGATAATTAAAGAAATAGGTGAATTTGATTTAAAATGGTATTGGGGACCATTTGCATCAATAGAATCAAGTAAATGGATTATCAATGCCACAAAAATTACAATAAAGAATCATAGTCCAGATTTGCTTTTGACGTATATCCCACACTTAGATTATGCAGGTCAAAAATATGGACCAGAGAGCATAGAATTTCAAAAGAGCTTATTAGAAGTTGACGAGTTGATAGGAAATTTGATTGACTTTTTACAATCAGAGAAATTAGAATATGAAATAATAATACTTTCAGAATATGGTTTTAATCAAGTAAATAATTCAATTTCTCCAAACATAATTCTTAATGATAATTCATTGTTACAGACTAGGAATATAGGAGGAAAAGAGTATATTGATTTTGAACTAAGCAAAGCATTTGCAATGTGTGATCATCAAATTGCACATATTTTCATAAAACCAGGATTTGAAGAAACAGTAACAAAAATTTTTGAGAAACAACCCATTGGAAAAATTCTCAATAAAAATATGCAAAAAGAATTACACATAGACAATGAAAGGAGTGGAGATATTATTTTAACATCTGAAAAAAATTCATGGTTTAATTATCATTGGTGGACAGATGAAAAATTTGCACCAGATTTTACTTTTTCAGTAGACATACATAGAAAACCAGGATTTGACCCATTAGAATTATTTTTCGATATGAAAACAAAAAAAATTAGTCATGATACATCATTAATTCATGGTTCTCATGGAATCATCGATAATGAAATTTCTAAATTACCAATAATCGGGACTACAATTTCAGAGAAAAAATTACCAGAAAAATTAGATATGATTGAAGTATTACATAGAATACAAGAATTTTTAGAAGAATGAAGATATGAAAACTGTAGATATTACTGAAAATTCCTCAATATACGTTAAAGAAGTGAATGTTCCAAAAATTGGAAAAGGGGATGTACTCATAAAATTAGAGGGATGTGGTATTTGTGGCACAGATAAGGAAAATTTACGTGGCGATTCATGTAAACCATCAACAAGATTAGGACACGAGATTTGTGGAACCATTATTAAAAAAGGTCAAGAAGTAAATACAAAATATTCAGAAGGAATGAGAGTTTTTGTTCATCATCATGCTAATTGTAATGAATGTCATTATTGTCAACATGATAATGAAACCATGTGTGATAATTTTAATGATAGTTTAGATCCATGTGGAATGTCAGAAAAATTTGTTTTGCCTGAATGGAATGTATTGAAAGATTGCTTAATTCCATTGCCAGATTCAATTAGTAATGAAGAAGGAGTTTTGGTTGAACCACTTGCATGTTGTATTAGAGGATGGGGAAAAATTAAAACCAAAAAAAATGATTCATGTGTAATTTTTGGAATGGGTACAATAGGAATTATGCATGCAATGCTTGCAAAACATTATGGATTTAATAAAATTTTTTGTGTTGATGTGAAAGAAAAAAAATTAGAATTATGCAACAAAATGAAACTTGGTTATTGTATTAATTCAAAAACAGATAATTTTAATTTAATTAAAAAACAAACTTGGAATCAAGGAGTGGATTTAGTTATAATTGCAATTTCAGATATGAAAGTACTGAAACATGCTATAGAACTGGTTAGAAAAGGAGGAAAAATAATGATATTTGGTCAACCAAAAAAAAATTCATCGTTTAATGTAGATATGTCAAAAGTATATTCAAAAGAAATAACAATACAAACTACATATGCAGCAACAAATGATAATATTAAAACAGCAATATCTTTGATTGAAGATGGTTTATTAAATATTAAAAAACTAGTGACTCATAAATTTTCAATAAAAAATTCTAAAGAAGCATTTCAATGTGCAATAGAAAATGATGATTCAATCAAAGTTATGATCACAAGTAGTGAATAAAGTATAGGACATACATTATTAGTAATTAATTATATCAAATAGATAATGATGTTAAAGTTAACAATCAAGGATGTCCTGAAACAAAAGCCATTTGGAATAATTGGCATAATTTCAGGCATATCACTAGGAATATTATATTATTTTCTCACGTTGGAAATGGCACTAACACACATGACAACAGAGATAGAATTACTGCCTATGTACATGATAGCATCAATTACATTAACAGTAATTGTAGCGATACTAGCAGGAATTAACATTGCGTTGGTAGCATACAACATAAAAACACAGAGAAATAAGAATATGAAAAATGGTACAAGTGCAATATTGGGAGGAGCTCTAACAGCATTTACACCTGGATGTCCAGCATGTACTACTTCACTCTCAGCAGTTTTAGGAATAGTCGGAGGATTGGCAATTTTTCCATTACAGGGCTTGGAATTAAAGCTTGTATCAATTGGTGCATTGACATTTTCAATTTGGTGGGCCATGCGTAACATTAACAATGCTACATGTTGTGTAATGAAAGAATAATCACAAAACCAAATATATTCAAAAAATTTTAACTACTATATGACACTCGAGCAACAATCACAAAATTTACTATTAGATTCATTTAATGAAACAAGAAATACAACATTACAATTAGTTAAAAATTTGGAAAGAGATGATTTTGGAGTCCAAACTGCAGTCTTTATGAGCCCGCCAAAATGGCATATTGGTCACGTAAGTTGGTTAAATGAAATAGTTTTAAGTAAAATCCAAAAAGATTACAAATTTGTTTCAGAAGAACTTTCAGAATATTTGAATTCCTACTATAATCAATTTGGAAAACCATATGATAAATCAAAACGCGGAGTAATGTCAAGACCTACAGTAGATGAGATTTTAGAATATTTTGATGTTATAACAAATAGAGTTAGAGAAACGATTAGTAAACCGTTAGATAAAGAAACTATGTATCTTTTTACAATGGCAATTAATCATGAATGCCAGCATCAAGAACTTTTAGTTTATGATTTACAACATTTGTTAGGAGAACAGTATATACCAGCAAAGAGAAATGAATCTCCAAGTTCATTGAATAAAGAAAAGAAGAGCATTAGAATTAATGGCGGACTATATAATTTGGGATATTCAGGTAAAGATTATTGTTACGATATAGAACTTCCAGAACATAAAATATATCTAAATGATTATCAAATTGATAATTTTCCGGTGAGTAATGCAGAATATTTAAAATTCATGAATGAAGGCGGATATAATGACTACTCATTTTGGCTTTCAGATGGATGGGATGCAGTTAAGAAAAATGAGTGGAATGCACCAATGTATTGGGAAAAATATGAGAACGAATGGATAACTAGAGATTTTGCCGGAAAACGAAAAATTAATCCAAATGAACCAGTTTGTCATGTAAGTTTCTACGAAGCATTAGCATACTGTAAATGGGCAAATAAGAGATTACCAACGGAAGCAGAATGGGAAAAAGCAGCATTATGGAATAATGAGAAAGGAGTTAAAACAGATTTTCCATGGGGTAATGAAAAACCAACAGAATCACATGCAAACTTGTTAGAATCAAATATTTGGAATTGTAGTAACATTGGTTCTTATGAAAATGGAAAAAGTGATTATGGATGTTATCAAATGATAGGAGATGTTTGGGAATGGACATCATCAGAGTTTGTTGGTTATCCAGGTTTCAAAAGTGGATTTGATGAATATAATGATAAATGGTTTACAAATCAAAAAGTGTTACGTGGAGGATCATTTGGAACTCCATCTAAATCAATTAGAGGATCTTATAGAAACTTTTTCAGATTAGATGAAAGATGGTTAATTTCAGGATTTAGATGTGTAGAGAATATTTAGATTTTTTTGCCAAGACAAGAGCAAAATAGTTTTTGGAATCAAACCACATTTCAAGTTTTTCAAAATTTGATTCCTTTAATGAGGACTCTATTTGTGAGATAGAAAATTTGTGTGAATTTTCAGTATGAATTAATTCATTTTTTGCAAGAGTAATTGAGATCTCAGATTTTGGGATTGTGATAGATTGTTCAGATAATGAACGGAGATACATCTCAATTCGACTTTTTTCTTCGTCATAAACTGCATGATGTTCAAAATTTTCTATATTGAAATTGGCATCCAATTCATCATTAATTCTTTTTAGAATATTTAGATTAAATTTTGCAGTTGTTTTTTGGGAATCGTTGTATGCATTATGTAGAACTTGTTGATCTTTTTTCAAATCTAATCCAATTAAAAATAAATCACCAGATTTCATCAGATTATTAATTTTTTTAAGAAACAACATTCCTTCATTTTGACCAAAATTTCCAAAGCTTGAGCCAAGAAAAGTTATCAGATTAGGTTTATCATCATAATGTTCAATAAAATCAAGACCGTTTTCAAAAGTATCAACTACACCAGTTATTGTAAGATTTGGATAATCCATACATAGATTTTTTGCACTTTGATCTAAAATTTCAGATATATCTATTGGAAAATATTGTAAATATTTTTGAGATTTTAGTAAAATATCAATTAAAAGACGAGTTTTTACCGAAGAGCCACTTCCCAATTCTACCAAATGAAATTCATTTGAGAGATATGGAAGTAATTTTTTTTCAATTGATTGTAAAATTTCAGTTTCAGCGTTATATGGATAATATTCTGGAAGTGAACATATTTCATCAAAAATTTTTGAACCATCTTCATCATAGAAAAATTTTGGACTGATTGATTTTTTTGGTTGTAGAAGTGTATGACGAATTTCTTCAGCAAATGTTTCAGTAGCACTAATCTTAGTAGGCTTGAAATATGTTAGATTTTCTTGAATTGAATATGATTGATAACCTAACAACTCCTGTTTTGATTTATTGTTCATATTTTGACGATTTTTGTTTTGCATAAATTTCTTATCACAGGAGAATATAATACCAATAATGAATGATATTCTAAAAGTTGAAAATTTAACAAAGAAATTTAAGAAAAAAAACTTTTTTTCATCTTATTCTGATCAAATTATTGCAGTAAATTCAGTAAATTTTTCAGTAGAACAAGGAAAAATTTTAGCCATAGCAGGACAATCTGGTTCAGGGAAATCTACGATTGCAAAATTAATTCTAAGAGCAATTAAACCAGATTCAGGAAAAATTTTCTATAATCAAAAAGAGATTAAAGATAATTCAGATGAATTAAAAAAATTTAGAATGAAATGTCAGATGGTCTATCAAGATCCTTATGATTCAATTAATCCAAGAATGACTGTTTCAGATATAGTTAATGAACCTCTAGAAATTCATAACATAGGTACAAAAAAAGAGCGTAAACAAAAGGTAATTGAAACATTACAGATGGTAAAACTAGAACCTGCAGAAGAAATTTCAAAAAAATATCCACATATGCTTTCAGGAGGCCAAAGACAAAGAGTTGTCATTGCAAGAGCAATAGTAGTTCAACCAGAAATTATTATTGCAGATGAACCAGTATCAATGTTAGACGTTTCAATACGAGCTGAAGTTTTAGAACTAATGAAAGAAATTCAAAATAAAAATAATATTTCCATGATATACATTACACATGATCTTGCCACGGCTAAACATTTTGCAGATAATATTCTAATTTTGAATTCAGGAAAAATTATAGAATCAGGTTCAATTAAACAAGTATTAGCAAATCCAACAAATTCATACACTAAAGCATTGATAGCTGCAATATCAGAACCAGATCCAAATAATCTGTATAAAGAAAAGAAGATTTCGGTTTAAAGAACCGATTTATAGTTTCGAGTATATAATTTCAAGATGTGAGATTTTCTTTAGAATTTTTTCGTTGATAACTCTTGTAAACTAATCCCGTGATAACCATCAGAACCGCAGTTATGCCAGACCACATTACAAATGCCATAATATTAGTATCTGCCATAGATGGATGTAAAATTACACTAAGATAAACATGGTTAAAATATTATTAAATGTTAGATTATAATATTCAAAAATACAAGTAATTTTAGTTGGATGAATTAAATTTTGATGTAGTCGTGGTCGGTGGAGGTCCAGCAGGTTCATCTGCTGCACGAATGGCTGTAGAAAATGGATGTACTGTTGCATTAATCGAGAAAGAAAAAGAAATTGCAGAGACTGTTAGAACAAGTGGCGTTACATGGATTTCAGATATAAAAAAATTTGGAATTCCAGAAGATTGTTACAATCCAATAAGAAAATTCTCTTTTTGTTCTCCAAAAAATTCTGTAACAATTTCAGATAATATTGCAAAAGCAGCAGTCTTAGATGTAAGAAAAACCTACAGATTTTTAGCAAATAGAGCACAATTATCAGGTGTAAAAATATTCACAAGTACAAATGTGTCAGAGGTTTTAAAAAATTCAGATGATAAATGTGTAGGCGTTATTGCAAAATCAAATGACAAACGTATTCAATTTAATGCAAAAGTGATTATTGATGCAAGCGGTTTTGGATCAATCATTGCTAGAGAATTAGGTTATGTTGAACAATGGAAAAAATTTGGCGTGGGAGCAGAATTTGAAGTTAGAACAGAGAAATTGGAATATGATAATTGGTGGCTGATGGTGGGACAGGAATATTCACCTGCAGGGTATGCATGGATTTTTCCAACTTCTAAAAATACTGCAAGAGTTGGAGTAGGAATTGGAAAGCCAAACTCAGATGTAGATCCAACAATTAGATTAAATGAATTAATTGATAAAAAAGTCGGCCCTATCAAAGATTTAGGAAAAATTGAGAAGATAGAGTTTCATTATGGATTAATACCAAACGAAGGATTATCAAGAAAGACAGTATATGATAATTTAATTCTAGTTGGAGATTCAGCAGGTCAAGCAAATCCTCTTGTTTTAGAAGGAATAAGATATGCAATTAGATTTGGAGAAGTTGCAGGAAAAGTTGCTGCAGGTGCAATAAAAATTTCCGATACATCTCAAACATCGTTAATGCCGTATGAGAAAGAATGGAGAAAAGAAATAGAGTCAAAAATTAATTCTGCAGTCAAAGTTCAAGATAGATGGGTAGGGTTGACAGATGATGCGTGGGATAAGGAATTAGATATAATTAATGAATTGACAGCCGATGAATTTTTAGATTTTATACGTGCAGATTTTGGAGTATCAAAAATGGTAAAGCTTGCAACACACCATCCAAAGATGATTGTGAGGCAATTATTCAATATGGTGAAAGGTACGTAATCTACAATCATATATCTAAGGTAAGGCTTTATTCATCAATATTTTGTCGAGTGTTGTATGGCGTTTGAAAAATCAGAATCAGGTCTAGTTCGCAGCTTATCTCTAAAGGACTCAGTTATGATCGGAGTTGCATCAATGATTGGTGGAGCCATTTTTGTTCTAGTAGGACCAGGAATGGCTCAAGCAGGTGCAGCGTTAATGATTGCATTTTTACTTAATGGAATAATTACAGTATTCACTGCACTAACATATGCAGAATTAGGATCTGCATTTCCTGCAACAGGAGGAGGTTACAAATGGGTTAGAGCAGGATTACCAAGACCTAATGCATATCTTAGTGGATGGATGGCATGGTTTGGACATACAATTGCGGGAAGTCTTTACGCAGTTGCATTTGGATCATTTTTTGCACATCTATTAAAGACATCTGGTATTATTGGAGACGACATAGGAATTCCAGTAGACAAAATTCTAGCAGCAATCGCAATAATTATTTTTATTTTTGTTAATGTGAGAGGATCATCAGATACAGGTAAAGTTGGAAACGCCATTACATTTACACAATTAGCAATAATTGGAATACTAATTGCAGCAGCAATTGGTGCAATGATGTTTGCAAATCCAAATTGGTCTGACAATTATACAGATTTTCTTCCTAGCGGAGTAGCAGGATTAGCATTAGCAATGGGACTGACATTTATTGCTTTTGAGGGTTACGAGATAATTTCACAAGCAGGGGATGAAATAAAGAATCCAAAGAGGAATATTCCACGAGCAATTCTAATTTCACTTGGAATTGTTGTGTCAGTTTACATTGTATTCACATTTGTTTTCATAGGAGGATTAAATGAATCAGTGATCGGAATGCCCGCGTGGGAATTCATTGGAAGTTTTGGAGAATTAGGAATAATAGAAGCAGCAGATCAGTTTCTTCCATATGGAGCCTTAATTGTGTTGGCAGGGGGTTTGGTTTCTACACTTTCTGCATTAAATGCCACTACATTTGCAGCAAGTAGAGTGAGTTTTGCGATGGGGGTACAATACAATCTACCTTACATATTTAGTAAAATTCATCCAAAATATCACACACCATTTGTTGCAACAATTGTTTCAGGCGTAATTATGTTAATTCTTGCATTATCCATGGATTTGACTGCAATTGCATTTGCAGCAAGCGTGATGTTTCTATTTTTATTTACACAAGTAAATTTAGCATCAATTACAATTAGAAGGTTATACTCATCAACAGTAGAATATGGATTCAAGACTCCACTTTTCCCATTAATTCCAATTTTAGGCATTTTGACAGCAGCTGGACTGTCAATTTACCTACTATTTACACATCCAGAAAGTTGGATTATTGCTATAATTTGGATAGTAATTGGTTTCGTGATTTACAAATTTTATACATCAAAAAAAGAATTGGAACACAATGCACCACTTGTTTTTACACAAGGTCCAAAATTACGAAAAAAATATAGAATCCTAATGGTGTTTGACAAACGCTCTGCAGAAAGAATGTACAAGATGGCAAAAGCGATTGCCAAAGATAAAGATGGAGACATTACAATTTTAGATATAGTAAATGTTCCACGTCAAACTCCATTATCACTGACACATGGATTTGGTGACAAAGGACTAAAAGCGATAGAAGAATTTAAAAGAGAAATTACAGGTTCACTGCGAAACAGATACCTAGTAAGACTAGCGCATGATCCAACAGAAGCAATTTTACAAACTAGTGAAGAACAGGATATCAATACATTATTGGTAGACTTTGACTTTTTGAAAAATAATAGAAAATTACTTTCACTTACGACATGCGATATAATTGGCGTACGATTAAGAAAAACGTTTGATGAGGATATTAATAACATAATTGTAGCATATGATAAAGGAAGACACAGCGATCTTGGATTAGAAATTGCAAATTCTTTTCAAAAAGTCGAACAATCAAAAATTCGTATAATTAGAGGAGTAGTAGAAAATTCAAAAGAGGAAACTCAAATAGTGAACAGAATTAATGAGAAGATGTTTGAATTAGAATTGCCTAAGATACAATTTGAAAAAGTCTATTCTGATTCAAATATAATTACAGAATTATTATCTAATTTCAAAAAAGAAAAAAATGCTTTGTTAATACTTGGTGCAGGAAACCAGACAGATACTGCATTTAGTCCAAAAACACTAAGTATTCTGGATAAAAGTGGAAAATCAGCCATAATAGTTCGAAATCATAGATTTTCAGAGGTACATGTAAGATCTTTTGCCAATTTCATTCTTCCTAAGATAATTCAAGTAAAATTCATCTATCAAATTTATGTAAATATTATGCAAAAAATTTATTCTATAAAAGCAAAATCCCATAAAGAAAGAGACGATGATGATTATTTTGATGATTAATTTTTAAAATTAAGACAGATTTAGAGCTGGTGATTAGCCAGCTAAATTTCTACCCTAATGTTCATATTCATGAAAACCAGAATTAGATATTATGCTTAATACTGTTTTCAAAGATGCAATAATTAATCGTGAAAAAACGCTATCTATTCTCAAGGGACCAGATTATGAAAAAATAATACAAAAAGCAAAGGAAAATTGGATTGATTATAAACCAGAAAAACATGAAGTAGTTTCTGCAGGTATTGATAGTAGTTTCAATAGTACAAAATTTCAGGGTGCAGAATTATGGGCAGTAACAGCAGTATCAATAAAAACAGATGGAGAGATAATTGCAGATTTACATGATTTTGGATTGGATACAAATCCAGTATTAGCATCATTGGCAAGTAAAATGGAGATTGAGGCATGTAACATGTCAATTGATAATGCAGATTTAGTTTTGATGGATGGATCACTTTATTCACAGTTTATGACAAGACAGGCATCGTTAACAGAATCAATGATTAATGCAATGGAAAAAAGAAACAATGTTGTATTTATTTCAAAAACATCTAACACACGAAAACAATTTGAAGATTTGGGTGCAATTGCAGGAGATATTTTTTATTATAATCATGCTGCAAGGACGCCAGGATTTAGTAAGATATTTGAAGATTCAAAATTTGGAAAAGATAAGATCATTACGTCAATTTTTGCAAGATTAGCAGAATCATTACCATTAATCAAAGTAGAATTGTTTGGAACAGGATATACAAATGAAGATTTCAAACAGGTATTGAATAAAATTTACAAAAATAGTATTAGCGGATATCCATATTCTCTAAAACTAGCTCACAATAATTGTAAAATTTCAGGAAAAGATCTTGTAAAACTAGCAAGTATACACGGACTATCAAATGAGATTGGTTCACGGGAGGTTTTAGGATGAGTCTAGGATTTGTGGTAGGAGAATCAAAGCCAAATATAGTAACAGTCCAGTCATCAAGAGCACTTCCAATAGGCGAATATGTCATAATAGAAGTTGATGAAGGTAAGATTGTAGGCCTAGTAGAAACATCATTTGTTACAAGTGCAGCATTATCAGATGTGAAAAATTACGATGAAGCAGAAGAAAGTATTGAACTTGCTGAACTCAATAAGCGAGATAAAAGTTATACCGGGAAAATTCTGGTTTTAGGATTCTTAGAAATGTTAAGAAAAGGAAAAGCAATACTTCCTGCAATTCCACCATTACCAGGAACCAAAGTAATTAAAGCAACAAAAGCAGATCTTGGAGACATTTTTGCTCCTGAAAAAAATGAATGGTTGAAAATTGGCAATCTCTTAAGAAATCAAGATATTGATTCAAAAATTAATCTAAACAAAATTGTTTCAAGGCATTTAGGGATTTTGGCAATGACTGGAATGGGAAAAAGTAATCTTGTTTCATTGCTTGCATCTAAAATTGCAGCATTAAGTGGAACAGTAATTATTTTTGATTATCATAATGACTATGCAGATTTAGGTATACCAAAAATTAACGTAATTGATGCAAAAATTAATCCAAGATTACTAGATGCCGAAACATTATCAGAAGTTTTAGAGATTAGAGAAGGAGCAGACATTCAGCAAAGAATTTTGAGAAAAGCATTCACACCAGAAGTTAAAGAATCCACTAATTTTTGGGAAGCATTGGATCAACAAGTACAGTACATTGGAAGTGATCCGGAAAGAAAAGAAGAAAGACATTCGGCAGATAGAGTTCAAGATAAAATTGATGATGCACGTAATAGATTTGCAGATATTTTAGATCCAGACATGGTATATCCTGTAGGATTAATCAAAGAAGGAAGACTC
>Ga0209992_10001132_pt1 | contig 30049 bp, 22 predicted proteins | sample 2SBtaG_2_FD_182564 | JGI IMG/M metagenome (GOLD analysis project Ga0209992, IMG submission 182564) | Deep subsurface microbial communities from Kolumbo volcano to uncover new lineages of life (NeLLi) - 2SBTROV12_ACTIVE470 metaG (SPAdes)... | ecosystem: Environmental > Aquatic > Marine >... | reverse complement strand
GCGCATACAACTTAACTGACTCAAGACAAAATTTTGGATAAACCTAATCACTAAATCAGTCAGTTTATCTGTTACGCCCTGATGATTTGGCTGAAATTCACTTTGAAAAAATGACGTTAAATTTCAGCCGAATGTAAAACATAGATTTTTTAGCGATATGGTTCTACTCAGCACTATTCTTGATGGTTATCGAATGCTGCGCTTTTAAGTTTTCTATGATTTTGGCACTGGACCAATATATGTCTATATTTCTCTTTTCACTGTCGATGGTACGGTTGAAGAGAAGGTATTTTCCATCGGGTGTGACACTGGCATAAAAATCGCTCTTTTGCGAATTTACTTCTGGCCCCATATTAATGGCTTTACCCCAAGTACCATCAGCTTGTTTGAAGCTAATGTAAAGATCTGACTTTCCAAACCCTCCTTCTCTTTCACTATCCCAAATAATATAACTTTCATCTGGGGCGATTAGCGGGTGAGCTGTCCACTTTCCGCTATTAATTTGCTTTCCAAGTGCTACAGGAGGTTGGCGTTGGCCGTTGACGAGTTTTGAGATACGAATAAGATCATTGCTTTTAAAGTCATCAAATACATAAGTGCCTTGCTCAGAGGCTGATAATCGCATTATACCAAATTCTTCTTTGTCGATTAATGGTCCCAAGCTTTTGAGTTCAGACCAGCCTTCAGTTGTACGCTCTCTGTATTTTTCTGCCATATACATGGTGTTACCATCTTCAGAGAATACAATTTCGCCGCTGCGAGGGAACTGGGTAAACTTGTGCCATTTATTATTCTCCAGCTTGTAGCCAATCACCGTCGGGCTGAACTTTTTGTCTTTGTTGCCTTGCGCAAGGTCAATGGTGTAGTAAAACTCTTTCATACCGGGTGCGAACACGCCTTCAAGTTCCCAACCCTCAGTTGAAATAATACCCGGTGCAAAGGGTTCAGCAGTTAACCCCGGCGTTTGTTGGCCCATATATGCGCCTTTAAATGTGGCGTACTCTGTCTGCTCAGCATGTGGCTGAGAAAGAGGCAATATAGATAAAGTTAAAACAATCAATTTCTTTAACATGGTGTTTCTTCCTGTAACTAGACTCAATGTAAGTCAATGTTATTTGTGTTGACGAATTGATATTCCACTTTGTAAAAACAAAAAACATGAAAGGGCTATGAAATCAGTCTGACGTCTTGCTGATGTTTTTTATTAGCAATTATTTCAATATTTTAAAGGTTTTTAGGCAGGGTTGATTTGATTGTTCTCCAAGTTGTAAAAGTGCTGTTTATAAAAATAGGTTCGGTCGAAACCAAATTAACTAGAAGTAATAGAAAGACAATTTGAGAGGGAAACTGTCTTTCGCTAAGTTAGTATTTGAATTTAGAGTTAGCTTCTAGTATTCGGTTACTGTTAAATCTAACATTACATATACAGAAAGTAATATGGCTTAAATTAGCAACATGCTACTTTGGAAGTATTCGTTGCAGCAGTTTGTTTCTTTGTTTTACACTTGGACTTTACTTCAAGAACATCAGCCTGACTCACCTGTTCGTTAACGGCAGTATTGATACTTTCTTTTCGTTCACTGTATCGGTCAACCAACCAATCAAGGTTATCTCGAGTCAGCAATGTGAATTTCATCAGCTCTTCCATCACATCGACAATACGTGCATGGTAGGCGGACTCTTTCATGGTACCGTCTTCGTTAAATTCTTGCCAAGCTTTAGCCACTGAAGACTGATTCGGTATGGTTAACATACGCATCCAACGCCCGAGTAAACGCATATTATTTACTGCATTAAAGCTTTGTGAGCCACCTGATACTTGCATAATGGCCAGTGTTTTTCCTTGTGTCGGTCTTACTGCACCTTCTGAGAGTGGGATCCAATCAATTTGGTTTTTAAGTACAGCCGACATGTTGCCGTGAATTTCGGGAGAAGACCAAACGTGTGCTTCTGACCATTTTACTAAAGCCCGTAACTCTTGTACTTTTTCGTCTTCAACAGATACGCCGTTATCAAAAAGAGGCAGCCTTTTTGGGTTGAACAACTTAACTTCAGCGCCTAAATGCTCAAGTATTCTTGCCGCTTCCTCTGCTGCATAACGGCTCATTGACTGGGCTCTGAGTGAGCCGTATAGCACCAATACACGGGGTTTATGATTGCTGATTGAGAATTGCTTAGGGGTTACGTCAAAAGCTTGGTTGTCTAAAAAACGCATTACATCTCCAATAGTGGTGTTTTGTATTCACTTATTAAGACGAAGCACGGTTCAAAAAGACGAAACTATTTTAAAAGTTTTTATTTAATTCTTTTTTCGGTTTGTTGTGGCTTTTTGTGATAGTCAATTAGATTGCCTTTTTTATCTAATTCAAAGTCACAACAGCGATCAAATAACACTTTTAAATCAGCTCGACTCTTTTGCATTCTAGACTTAAAAGTGGAGTAACTTACTCCAAGCTGTTCAGCTTGTTGTTTTTGCGAGCAGCCTTCTAAGTCAATCTTTCTTATTAAGTCAGCTTCATCTTCAGGCATGGCTTGCAGAAATGGCTCGATGCACCTAATTAAATCAGCACGAATGTTTGCGTCTTGTTTTTCAATTACCTCGAACAACTCGGTATGCTGGTAATTATGGTGTTTGCGATAGAAATCAATAATGGCGTGATTGGCAATTTGGAAAAGCCAAGGTTTGATACTGGCCTGGTCTTTTAGCTGGTGGATCTGCAAATGTGTTTTTAACAAGATGTCTTGTAATAACTCTTCTGCGTCTGCTGGGTTAGACACTTTCGACAGTAAAAAAGCGTGTAGGCTGTTTTTGTATTCAGCCCAAATTTGTTCGATAGACATAATTTCAAATAGTGGTTTATAGCTTTTTTATCTTAAACCACTATCTGAATGACTAAAAGCTTACTGAAGCGGCGTAACGTCGAAAGTAACTGCTGCGACACTCGATTCAGCTTTTAAAAGTGTACGTATATTACTGTGGTCGTCATTTTCAGGATGTTGAACAACGTCGATGCGATAATAATCACCAAAGCAATGCAGTGTTTGTTCTTTGCTTAAATTATTGAGTTGTGCAAAAGCTAAGATTTTACAAGAGCCTTGGTTTTGCTCAGCACTGCTTTGCAAGCCGTTATTGTTAAAAGCTGACGCTGTATAAGTGTAACTATCAGCAATTATTTGCTGACACTGTTCAAAAGTAATGGTTTCTGGTTGGGCGTTAAGCTGAGCTAAGAAGTCGTTTAATGTCATAAGTTTGTTCCTTTTTTGCTGAGTTTAACGTGCAGAGCTTAGCAGCTCAATTGAATAAAACTAAGCTGCTTAATTTGCCTAAACAAACTGAGTCTAAAGTTTGTTCAATTCACCTTTGAAATAGGTGAGGGCATCTTCATTGTTAAGCTTGGTTGCAAGCTTAACCCCTTGTTGTAATGTGAGGAGGCTCTTTTCAGTTTCTCCTAATTGTTCATAAACCTTTGCGAGCCTGCTCAAATAGAAGGTATTTTCTGGGTGCGAATTGACTAAATATTGCATAGTTGAAACTGCTTTTTCACCTTGTTTGTGCGCTACATAGTAAAAACTTAAATCGATTAAGCTTGGGTTTGGACTGAGCGTTTGCTGGTATTTTTCAGAGAGTTTTTTAAAGTAAGCAATGACACTTTGTCGGCCTGCATTTGCAAATTGCGCTATTTCTGGGGTTTTATCAGCAAATAGGTGTTCCATGGCATCGGTAATACTTAGACTTGCAACCGATAAAAAATTATATTGGCTGTAATTTGCAAATCGAGCGTGAAACGCTTGCTGACTAACATTCGCTTTGATGTTTTCAAACAGTGGTGCGTTATTAACGAAGGAGCCAAGAGAAAGATAAAAGAACCTATCTTGGTATTGTTCTGAATACTTTAGCTTTGAAAGCCTGTCAACAAGTCCTGACTTGTCTAACTCTAATGCTGGTGAGCTAGCTATAAAACCATTAAATAAAGTCGGCGATTGTTCAAACGCGTACAGCACAAAATTACCATTACTTGAATAGCCTTCCAGTACCTTATACTCGTACGTTAAATAGGTTTTATCGATAAATGGGATGAGTTCGTTTTTAAGCACATTTAAAGTTAAGGGGCTAGCAATGCCGGAAGCCGATACAAATTTAGGATGCAGTGTTGACTCAACATCAAGTTGAGGTAATTGCACAATGATCATAGCGGGCATTGGGCCCATTTCAACATGACTTAGCCAATCGGTTTGATAGGCAAGCATATCAAGTCGACTGCCTCCTGATGTGGTATAAAGTACAGGGTATTTTTGTTTTTTGTTATATCCCCAAGGCAATATAACATCGAATGTAATCGTTTGTTTGGCGGCCTTAGATTGAAGTTGATGCTTTATTGTTTTAACACCCTTACCATGTTGTTCTTGTCCGTGTGCGAGCGAGTTTAATAGGCAGGCAAGTAAAAGTATGAATAACGTGAAGTGTTTAATTATGTTCATGGTGACTCCTTGAATAGTTGCCACCATGATGAGAGCAAATACAGTTAATTAATTGATTTTCTATTGATATAAAACTGATATTTTGCTGATGAAAAGTTTATAGCAGTTTTTTAAAGCGCTGGAACAATAGAGATGATTAATAACCCCGCCATGGCCCAGTTAAATTTTTGCATATGACTCGGCTGCCTCAATATTGCCTGCATTTTTTGCCCTAAAACAATCCAACTCACTACACAAGGGAAGCCAACGATTGCGAAAATAACAGAGATTACAGTGACTGTGAGTAAGTTTTGCTCTGGCGCATAAACGCTCACCGCAGTGAGTGCCATAGTCCATGCTTTAGGGTTGACCCATTGAAAGAGTGCGGCTTGCATAAATGAAAAAGGCTTGCTTTTTTCGGCAATACCTTTGCTCTCACTGGGGGTTGCCGTCGCAATTTTATAGGCAAGGTAAAGCAAATAGATAATAGAAAGGACTTTTAAAATGTCATAAGTCACTGGAAAAGCATTGAATAGTTGCATTACGCCTAACCCAACTAACTCAATCATAATTGCAAAGCCAACCACGACACCCATCAGGTGTGGCACAGTCATTTTTAAACCAAAGTTTGCGCCAGAGCTCATAAGCATTAAATTGTTTGGGCCAGGTGTAATAGATGAAACAAACGCGAACGCCGCAAACGCGAGAATGATTTCTTGTGTCATAGGATTATTCCTTTAATTGTGATAAAACAAGTTTAACGTGTTTAATGCTCAATTATCACGCGAATTTCACTTTTATAAACCTGGATTTTGCAATTAATGACGAAAATTGATGGTTATAACAAACAAATATTGTGCATTCTAGAAAGGGATGGACGAATAGCCAACACAGAGCTTGCTGAGCAAATTGGCTTGTCACCTTCAGCCTGCTTAAGAAGAGTGCAAGAGTTGGAAAAGTTAGGCCTGATTAAAGGCTACAAGGCAGTCGTTGATCCCGAAAAAATGGGCGTTGGTTTTATCGCTTATGTGGCTGTTGGGTTGACTGAGCACTCAACACCTTCTCAACTCGCGTTTGAGCAAGCTCTTCAGGATGTTGATGAAATAAAAGAATGCCACAATGTGACAGGCCCATATGAATATCTTTTGCGAATAGAAACTAAAGATTTACATACATTTAAAGCACTTCACGCTGATGTGCTGGGATCAATTTCTCAGGTGAGAACCATCACCACCCATGTTGTGATGGATTCTCCAAAAGACACAAGACAGTAGCGCTATTGTTTTAGAGCTTTTCGCCAATTTGATAAACCCGACATAAAGTCGGTGCTACCGTGCTGATTTCAGAGAGTGAGTCGTTATTGATAACGCCAACTGGCCAACTCTATTAACCCGACATAAAGTCGGTGCTACCCTGGTGATTTCAGAGAGTGAGTCGTTATTGTTAATGCCAACTCGGCTTTTTAACCTCTATGCCCATCAACTCTTTTCTTCATTAAAATGGGTGTATAAAACCACAAGAAGATGGCAAAGCCGACAACCCACAGGTAAGCACTGATATTCCACGCCAGATAAGGAGAATAGACTATAGGCATGAATGATCGAACTAGTGCGCTTAAAGCTATGAAAGCAAATGCCCAAGCAACCATGTTTGCCGGTTTTAATGCTCTACCAGTATGACCAAGTGAGACTCTTGCCATCATTGCCAAGATCATTAATCCAATGCCACCAATGGTAATTAAATGCAGTGCATCGGCCGGATTAATTTGGCCTGTCAGGTAGCTAAACGCGAGAAATAAAATGCCAACTGCACTTAAAAAGTAGCCTAAATGCAGTGACCAAAGCAGCGATACTTTAAATACTCCTTTATCAAACCACAAAATGGTGCGAGTTAAATGCAAAGTGGCAGCAGGAAGTAAAACCAAACCAACATTGATATCTAGAGAAAAGAGTTTGATGCTAGCAAACCCTGTCATCGCCAATAGGCTAAATAACAGCAACAATTTATCAAGCTTAGGTGTTTTTACTTGTTCATCTCGGTTTAAACCACGGGTTGTAAAAAATGGAATGACACGTCCACCAATAATGCCAATTAATAACATAAAGCCAAGTACGGCCAATTGTGTGAATAAGCGGGCGAGCGAATATTCGCCTAACCAAGTACTCATTAAGAATGCGCCATTAAAGATAGTGAGTAAGGCCAGCACAACAATCATGATGTAATTTTGTTTTGAAGCCGATGACACTAGCATATGACTCAAATAAGCAATAGAAAAAAACCAAAAAAATATTTGCCCAAGTAGCAAAAGTAATTGGTTGTCTGCATAAAAAAAGAAAATAACTCGGCAAGAAACCCAAATTGTGGCAAGGGTGATTAAGCCTTTACCAGAAAGCCCTGGCACACCAGTCCAAGTTTGTGCTGCTGTGAGTAAAAAACCAATAGCCACCGCTGAAACAAAGCCAAAGATCATTTCGTGTGCGTGCCAAAGTGTCGCAGGAATTTGTGCTTGCCAAGAAAGTGTGCCATTTAAAATAAATTGCCATAATAAAACAGCTAACACAGACCAAAGCCCCGCTAATAAAAAGAATGGTCGAAAGCCAAGCATGAATAATGGCCATTGATGTGGCTTGAAAAGTTTAAACTCACTAGGCATCGGCTCAGTTAGATTGATAGGTCTCATTACTACTCCACAGCATTTAATTTATCTTTTTAGGGCTTGTGAGAGTAATGGCATTTACTGTGCCAAATATTATTCTCATTAAAATCATATCATTAGCAGTTTTGTAAAATAATAATTTGAATTAAAGAGTCATTTTGACTTAATGTAAATGTGTCTTTTGGTATTTAAAGAGTCAAAAAAACATGGAGCAACGTTCGCTATCTTCATTGCTTATGCTTAATAGGGCGCTGGCTCGGGCATTACCTAACTCTACACAATTCGATGTAGAGCATTGTTTTGACGCTGTTATTCAGGCTGTTAAAGAGTGTTTTATTAGCGATGCCATTGCCTTGTTAATCTATCAAAACAATAAACTGGTACCTGTTGCCATATCAGGATTAATGCCAGATGTGTTGGGTAGACACTTTGTGATAGACAAGCACCCGCGTTTACAGGCAATTAGTCAGTCAGATAAGGTTGTAAGATTCAGTGCCAATAGCGAATTACCAGACCCTTATGACGGATTACTGATTACACAAGAAGGTGATATTCCCGTTCATGCTTGTATGGGATTTCCAGTTAAGCATCAAGATCAATTGCTTGGAGTGATCACAGTAGACAGTTTAAATGCAGGCACTTTTGAAGGCTATGCGCCATCTTTTTTGCAAATGGTTAATGAGGCTTTAACCCGACATGTTAGTGCCATACTACTAACTCAAGATTTACTCACTAAAGCGCAGCAGGGCAGTCACTTAATCACCGAACTGAGTAAGGGCCAATACGAAATGGTCGGGCAAAGTCTGGCTATGAAGCAATTACAAAGAGATATTCAACTCGTCGCAGGTTCAGACTTTACAACACTTATCACGGGTGAAACAGGCACAGGTAAAGAGCTAGTTGCTCACTCTCTGCATAATCAATCTCTGCGTGCGAGCAAAGTGTTCGTTCAAGTAAATTGCGCTTCATTACCTGAAACACTAGCCGAAAGTGAGTTATTTGGTTATCGCAAAGGCGCTTTTACTGGGGCGAACTCACATCGTGATGGTAAGTTTCTGCTTGCAGACGGCGGCACGATTTTTTTAGATGAAATCGGTGAGTTGCCGTTAAACACCCAAAGTAAATTACTTAGAGTATTACAAAGCGGCGAAATTCAACCTGTTGGTGCAGATAAAACCCAATCTGTTGATGTTCGAGTTATCGCAGCGACCAACCGAAACCTATTAGAGGAGGTTGAGGCAGGGCGTTTTCGTGCCGATCTATATCATCGACTCAGTGTATTCCCGATTAAAGTGCCTTCTTTAAACGAGCGACTTGATGATATTCCATTACTAACAGGCTTCTTTGCTGAAAAAGTCAGTAAACAACTAGGTATCGGGCAATTAAAGTTGTCATCGAGCTTGTATCAATTACTGCAATCTTATTCTTGGCCGGGCAATATTCGAGAGCTTGAGCATGTGATAAGCCGTGCAGCTTTAAAAGCAAAGCAAAAGCAATGGCCAAATAGTATTATTAGTGTAGATGAGGGGGATTGTGAATTGTTTACAGATAATCAAACTCATGACAAGGTTGCTCAGTCTGGTTTTGAACAAGTACACACTTCGAGTCTCGCTCAAAATAATTCAGATTTTAACCAATTTGACTCATTAAAGTCAGCTACGGAGCAATTTCAAAAAAATTTAATAGAGCAGACTTTATTAGAGCATGATCTTAATTGGGCTGCAGCGGCCAGAACATTAAAGCTTGATAGAGCAAACCTAGTACGTTTGGCTAAACGCTTAGGTATTTCAGTTAAAAAGTCAATCTAAGCTTATAAATCAATGGTTTGCTGTAATAATTGCCATGTTTTTAATTTACTAAATAGGAGTGGTAAAAAAGTATGGTGTTAAGAGTGTTTTTGCTAATCTAAATCACTCTCAATAATGTTATAAGTTGTTTATTTTAAAAGGATATATTAAATCTTTGCTTATCTTTAATTGGTCTTGCAGTGACTAAATTTTAGTCTAGTGTTATAGGGCGTCTCGTAACTTTTATTAGGGGGCCCTATGAAGGGTAACAAACAAGTCATTGCGCAATTAAATGCGATTTTGACACTAGAACTGACGTCGATAAATCAATATTTCCTTCACGCCCGTATGTTCAAAAACTGGGGGCTAGAAGAGCTAAACGAAAAAGCCTATAAAAAATCAATAAAAGACATGAAACAAGCGGACGATCTCATCGAACGCATTTTGTTTCTAGAAGGCCTACCTAACTTACAACACCTTGAAAAATTGCGCATCGGTGAGCATGCCGAAGAGATGCTTTCGTGCGATATGGCATTTGAGCTAGAACAGATTCCAGCCTTAAAAGTTGCCATTGAGATATGCGAAAATGAAAGAGATTATATCTCTCGCGAGCTGTTAGAGGAGATCCTTGAATATGAAGAAGGGTATGTCGATTGGATTGAAGCTCAGCAGTTCTTAATTCAACACACTGGCATCCAAAATTATCTGCAGTCGCAGGTCGAGGAGTAAATCATGCAAGGTAATTCAAAAATAATTGACCTACTTAATCAACAGTTGACACTTGAGTTAACTTCGATGGATCAGTATCTCGCACATTCTAAAATGTATGAAGACTGGGGACTAGGTAAATTAGGTCATAAACTAGCGCATGAATATGATGAAGAGTTAGATCATGCAAAAGCGATTATTGAGCGAATTTTGTTTTTAGAAGGCAAACCAGATACAGCCTCACGTCAGCCAATTAACGTGGGCGATAATGTTCAACAGATGCTAGAAAACGATCTGGCGGCTGAGATGACAGTCGCTACGAGTTTAAGAAACATCATAGGTGAGTGCGAAAAAGTACAAGACTATGTGACTCGTGAAATTCTTGAGAAACTCCTAGATGACACAGAAATGGATCACATTTATTGGCTTGAACAGCACTTAAACTTAATCAAACTAATGGGTCTGCCAAACTATATTCAATTGCAAATGGACAATAGTTCACCAGATGCGTAATTGAGTGTACTTTTGCTGTTTTCATAAAAAACACAATATTTAGGGCATTGTTTTTATACTAAACTTGCCCTTTTTATATGAGTGAATTTTATTGTCAGCCTTTAATCCAACAGGCCTGTGTTTACCTAGTTTTTAGTGTTCTGTTGGAGAATTAAAGTTCTGCTCGCTCAATATCAAAACTCAGTAATATTTAATTATTTGTTTGTATTAAGATTGACGTTGGCTCAATTCTAAATTTCTAATTAAGAACAACCAAAACTCAATATTTTTCCACTGCTATTATCTCTTGACCAATCTGAGCAACATCCTCAGCACTGACTTCAAAAACGCGTATTCAGCCTGAATTAATCATCGTAAAAGTCTGATAGTTGCTCAGGTTTTTTTAAGTACTCCTCGCATACTACTTAATTAGTCATTAGAATAGCGGTATTGTAATTTTAGAAGTTGTAAGATATGTCATTACCTCCTTGCCCTAAATGTGGCTCTGAATACGTCTACGAAGATCAAATAAACCTTGTGTGTCCAGAATGCGCACACGAATGGAACCCAAATGAAGTGGATGAAGATGCATTTGAAGTGAAAGATGCAAACGGTACTGTACTTAATGACGGTGATAAGGTGACTGTTGCAAAAGATCTTAAAATCAAAGGCAGCTCGCAGGTGATCAAAATTGGTACTAAAGCGCTTATTCGTCGTGTACTAGATAAAAAAGACCATGAACTTGACTGTAAAGTTGATGGAGTTGGTGAGATGATGGTAACGGCTAAGTTCGTTAAAAAAGCATAATTTTATCAACCCTCAAGAATATTCAATTATTTTGAGGGTTTAAAACTGACGCTCCCCGTATTGAAAACTCCCTATTTAAGACAAATGCATATAAATTTCACCTTGGTGGTAACGATTTCTCCTTACCAGAAAATCAATTAGTAAATAAATAGGATTGGTATAGTTTTTCGTGAGTTGAGCCGGATTCGTCTCACATATTATCTCTTTTATTTTCTCTGTAATTTATTCAGAAGATTATTTCTTACAGCAGGCCACTCACTTGCGATTATTGAATAAACCACGGTATCTCGATATGAACCGTCTTTCATAATTTGATGATTGCGTAAAATACCATCTTGTTTTGCACCTAGCCTTTCGATTGCAGCGCGAGAAGTATGGTTAAAAAAGTGTGTTCTAAACTCTACAGCAACGGCATTGCTGACCTGAAAAAGATACGTAAGTAAGAGTAATTTTGCCTCAGTGTTTATAGATGTCCTTTTCGCTAAGTCAGCGTACCATGTGTAACCAATCATAGCGCGTTTGTTTGTATGATCGACGTTGTAATAGCGAGTCGTACCGACTAAATTTCCGGTTTGTTTTGAGATCACGGCATAAGCAATATTACCTTGCTCCATCGCTTTAATTGCCTGTTCTACATAGTTTTGCATATCTTCGGGTCTTGGTACATTGGCAAACCATAAATTAAATGCTTCTCCATCCAATACAGCTTCTTGAAGGGCCTTGATATGCGAAACTTTCAGGGGCTCGAGAACAACATGTGTTCCTTCTAATTTTTGTTTTTTTAATAGCATGGTGAGTTGAGTTAGCTTAATAATAAAAGGTATTTAGCAGGTAATGCTTATTACCATCTTGGGGCTGAATAAACATCGTGAAGAAAAATTTGTGTGTTTTGCTTAAAGTGATTGGGTAGAAATTCAAAAAGGCCCAAATAGGGCCTTTTCTCATCAGTAAAGGCTAAGCTTAAAGCTTGTTGCCATTTACCAATTCATGTAACTCTTCAAGCGATGCCGCGATTTTAACACCTGGCACATTTGTACCTACGGTTGCTTCAAATGAACCCTCTACGTTAGAGCGAAAAGACGTGAACGAGATGCGGTAAACACCGCGAACAAGTGCTTCACTAGGGTTATTCATTGACGTTGTTTTACGAAGAAGAGAGTTGTAGTTTGCACCACTTGGGTTTGCTGGTAACTCAGATGTATCGTCATTTCGACCTAAGTTTTGTAGCACATTACCACCATTTTTGATTTGTGTATTGTCGATGATATTTAAACGATCAAACACAATATAAGTATCAAAGAATTTATCTGCATCTTTTTGCATACCAGGCGTGAAGTTAGCATGCTTAAAGTCAGCCGCTTCAGGTTTTGAAACAGCTGGTGAGATCATTGATACACCGATTTCATCTACTGCAGCAGGCACCCAAGCGTAAAGATAATAGGTATCTTTTCCTTTATATTTACCTTCAGGCTTAACAGATGAGTCTACATAGCCAAAGTAGTTTGAATAGTTAGCATAAGGTAAACGTGCTTCAATGCCCGCAACACCCTCTGATATTGAGCTTTTTAGATGTGGACCTGTAGCAGAACAACCCGCTAAAACGGCAGCAGTTGCAAATGGTAAAACTAGACGAGAAATTTTCATTGATACGACTCCATGTCATTTTTAAAAATTGAATATAAATTATACGCATTAAAACTTTATTACAACAGTATTCGTTAATGTATTTTTTTCATCTTGGTAAACTTGGTCGGATGCAATTAAGAAAAAAAGCCACCAAAACTGGTGGCTTTTAGTTACTCTTGAAAACTAGTTATTTTTTAGCTTCTTTTGCTGCTTTTAAATTTGCAGCATGATCGATTTCGTAAGTTGGCATTGTTTTCTTACCATCGATTAGATAGTTATCCATCCAACGCATTAATCGAATGCTGTAGTCATATTGAGCAGCTACTTTACGGTTACCATGGCCTTCGCCTGGATAGTAAATTAGGCGCACATCTTTACCTTGTACTTTCATGTAACGGTATAATTCCATTGACTGTGCCGGGTGAACTCGTGGATCGTCTTTACCGTGCATAATGAGTAATGGAGTTTCAGATTGACCAGCCCAGTAAATAGGGCTGCGCTCTAAATACCACTGCCATTTTTCCCAAGGATATGAACGAGCGTGTACAAGGTACATTTCATTAGAAATGTCAGTTGTACCAAATTTAGATAGCTGGTTTGTCACACCAACAAACATAACACTTGCCGCGAAGTGTTCAGTCAGTTTAGTCGCCCCCCAAGCAGATGCATAACCACCGTATGATCCACCTGTAATACCAACGCGTTTGCTATCAACAAGGCCCATTTCAACTAAGTGGTTTTTCATATCAACTAGATCGTCAAACTCTTTGCCTGCGTAGTCGCCTTGACCAAGTTTAGAGTAATCAACGCCTTTACCAGTTGAACCGCGATAGTTTGGGTAGAAAACAGCATAACCTCGGGCTGCACCCATTTGACCTGGATCAGAGTAGCTTGTTAACCAACCGTCTTTATCATGGCTTTCAGGGCCGCCGTGAACCGCCATGATCAGTGGGTAGCGCTTACCTTCTTGGTAATCAAGTGGGTAAATTAATACGCCGCCTATCTCTACACCATCACGCGCTTTGAATGAAATATTTGCTTGTTTAGCAAAGCGTTTATCATTTAACCAATCATTTGAATCTGACAGGCGTTTTGTCTTTTTACCGCGAAGCATGAAAACTTCGTTCGGGTGCTTGTCAGTGTTACCACGAAGAACGATGGTCTTGTCTGAATCAGATACCGATAGGTTAGAGGCAATCAGTTTGCCTTCTTTAACGATCTTCTTATACTTGTTAGAGCCAACTTTGATCTGGCCAATAAAGCTTTCAGCGCCCACGTTCGCAACAAAGTTTAATGTGTTACGGCGGTTAGCCCACTCGAAATCACCAATGTGGCCCATAAAGTTCGGGATCCACTCTTCAATTTCACCTGTCTTGGCATTACCCAGATATAGACGACCAGTCGCAGGGTCGTGTTTATCTTCTGCACCAAGAATGGCCACATAATCACCTTCATATGAGAATTCAGCCGCACCTAATTTGCCTTCAGTTTTGAAAGACGTGGTAATTTTCTGCGAAGCTACATCCATAATGTGCCACTGTGACTTCATGTATTTGTCATCAATCAGTGCTGTAGGCTGAGTTTTAACAAGTAGCTTATCACCTTCATCAGAAAAGTTAATGTCGCTCACGTAGCCTTCAATTTCTACAGCAGTAGGTTTAAGCGCTTTTTCAGATTGCACTAAATCAACAAGGTGTAGTTGTTTGTTTTTTAGGCCTAACTCATAAACTTCAGCCATAAAGCCAAGCTTTTTAAGTTCTTTTTCAGTCTTATCTTTAGCAGGCATGGCTAAGATGGCAACTTGTTTGCCATTAGGGTTTAGCTTGTAGCTAGAGATTGAAGTGCCGTTTAACGATAACACTTTCTGTGACTCACCACCGTTGGCAGCGATACGGTATAAAGACGTGAATTTATCTGTTTTTTTCTTAGTTAAAAAATAGATAAAGTCACCATCAGCAGACCATTGAATACTGCGAACACTGACTTTACCTGTGATGAAAGGGCGTTCAACACCATTGTCGTCAACAACATAAAGCTCAGAGTAGTTTGTGCCATTAGCATCAATGTAAAGTTCTCTTGGTACTGAGCGTGTAAAAGCTACTAGCTCACCTTCAGGGTCAACTGCGGTTTGGCCTACAGATTGGATTTTAGGAATATCTTCGATTGTTATTGTGTCATTCGCAAAAGCAGATGAGGTAACTAAACCCACTGCAAGTGCAATAGCTGATTTTATTAACTTCATTATGTGACCTTGTTGTTCAGTTTTTTGCGCTATTTTATAGTCACAAACAGTGATTTCCAGTGTTTGCGATTAAGCGAGAATAAAAAATATTAAATTAAAACTGATAACGTGCACCAAAGTAAAAACGTCTGCCGTTTGCATAAACCCCTGTAGGTGCGAACTGATTTCTTTCATAGGTATACGAAATCTCATTATTTAAGTTAATGAATTCGAAAACGATATCTACCTTATCATTGATTGAAATTGTTACATTACCATCTAGCTGACCATAATCATCCATGGTTACCTCACCCAGGCCTGTGGCAAATTTGGTTCGGTAATTGTAAGCAAAACGAATACTCAACCAGTGATTCTCATAATATGAAGTAACATTAAAGCTGTGCTTTGATGTACCTGGGATAAGTGCTGAGGTTTCTGTTAAATGCTGAGTTCGGCTTCCATCAACAAACGTGTAGTTAGCGATAATACCAAAACCATTAAATAGATGCTGTTGATAACTAAGTTCTAAGCCTCTAACGCTTCCACCATTACCATTTATAGGCCTGTCTATCGACATGATAATGCCTTCATGCGTTTCTTGTTGCCTTTTAAACTCGATGAACGACTCAACGTCTTTATTAAATATAGCTAGTGAGGCCAGTGCGCTTTCTTCAAAATACCACTCCAAACCAGCATCAAATTGAGTAGCACGGTACGGGTCTAAATTTGGATTACCCCCTTGGCCTTGCGCTTGAGTCACATTATAGTTGGTTGAAGGCATCAAGTGATGAAATTGAGCGCGAGACATCACACGCGCAACAGAGAAGCGGGCAATTAAGTCGTCATCTAAGTCAAATTTTACATTTGCGCTTGGTAGAATATCTGTGTAACTCTTTTCGTCAGTTAACCATTGAAAGCCGTTACTGTTTTGTGAGTCAGTCTGTTTAAAGGCTGATGCATCTTGCCAAGTATTAACGATTCTTACGCCTATATTTGCGCGATAACTATCACCTTCAAGAAGGAGTTTAAGGTAACCGGCTAGCGATTGTTCCTCAATGTCAAAACGGCTTGCTGTTTCTACTTCTTGTTTAAAAGGGAGGGGTGAAAATACCTGACTGAGACTTGAAATATTAACAAAGCTGTAAAGTTTTAGAGTTTCATGGTTGCCAATTTGCGATAGGTAGTTATCAACAAATGCATCAGGATGCTCTGATAAATTGGTATTAATTGCACCGGATAAACCATCGAGCCCACCGTCAAGCGATCGTAATCTAGTAAATTCACGATTATGTTGTTTAAGTTTAATGCCAAATTGCAGATCAGAAAGGGCTTTATGCATCAGCTCATAATTAAAGTCAGCTTGAAGATAACTTAAAGAGTCTGTTGCATCCTGTGCATCTTTTCTTGCCTCAGTTAAACGCCATTGGGCGGCATCTAAAGGAGACACAGCATAATTCGCAATAATATTTCTGTGTTGTTCGGTACTAACCGAATAGTCGGTATTTGCAGAAAACTGTGACGTAAAATCCTCACTGGTACCACCGCCACCATGGGTGAAACCGAATCGAAACTGATTTTGCCATCTAGGGATTGATTGGCTCAATTCAAGTTGAATACTACTGGTATCAATTTGCGATTTTCGCCAAATGGCTTCCATGCTGGTGTTAAATTCCGCATCGTCTAACTTACTGTATTCGCCGTATACTAGGGTATTATCAATGAATTTTGGGTTTGTAAGTGTACCGCTGTTGTTTAAAACAATTGCAGGTTGCCATAAAAAGTTTTGATTTGAGTTGTCGGCTTCTAATTGTGAATAAAGAAGATGGCTTTTAAATTGCCAATGTGGGTTCAGAATATATGAAATACCAGAAGTTAGCGTGGTTAAGATACGCTGTTGTTGAAATACTGCTGATCCACCACCGCCAGGCGTCCAAATACTTTTTAGGTCAGCCTGCTCATCGATACTGCTTGTATATTGATTTTCCCGAATTTTATTAAAATTTCTTTCATGCCAGCCCCAAGATTCAAGCCCGTCGCGCCTTAATGAACGTTTTAAACGGCTCGCTGTAAATAAAAGTGCTAAATCTTGATTGTTGTTTTTCCAGTTAAAAACAGTACTTATTTGCGGGTCAAATTCATTAGATAAGTCATTGTACTGTAGCTGTGTACTTATCAGAGCTAGATCGTTATCTGTATAGAGAGGATCGAGCGTCTTAATATTGATACTGCCACCTAAAGAGCCTTCATCTTGGTTTGCCTGAGGCGTTTTATAAACTTCTAATGAAGAAACGATGTCTGCAGGTAGTAAAGTAAAGTTGAACCCGCGGTTTGGTTGAGAGGAAATCCACCAATCTGCCGAAGCTAAATATTGGCCATTCAAAAAGGTTCTATTTTGCTCTGGCGTAGTACCACGAACCCCGATCCGTTCTCCTTCTCCTTGAACACGAGATAGTGAAATCCCGGTGATTCTTTGAAGCGCTTCAGCCACATTCTTATCAGGAAACTTGCCTATTTCTTGGGCGCTGATGGTGTCGCTTATTTGATCATTTAAACGTTTATAACTTAAAGATTTGACAACGCTGTCATGAAAGCCTCTAATTTGAATGGTTTCTAAGAGATTTTCATTGTCTTTTTTAGAGGAGTTAGCGGCAACTTGAGTGCAAAATAAACTTAAGATAATGAGAGATTTTGTATTTTTATTTGTCATTTATGCAAACCTCAAGAAAAACCAAACTCAAAAATAGTTGTATGGGGTTCAATACTGAGTGTGTATTATGAGAAACAATATACGCTTTTATAACGAATTTAACCATTACTTTACGGTAAGACCACAGAATAAGGTATTTTTAAATTTTGCAGTCGTCACGGATTTTAGTGAATGATGTCTTAGTTGAACCTGCTGCACTGAAAATAAAAATTTCAGGACAATGGCAAGCAATTGAGGCTAAGCAGTTAGCTTTGTTGTTGCTATTGATCCAACATCAAGGTCACTGTGTAAGTCGTGATACTATCATTGAAAAGTTATGGCCGAATACTTTAGTCAGTGATAACTCTGTTTCACAGTTAATCGCGCAACTTAGAAAAACACTAAAAGACAACAAAGCGGCAGCTAAGTTTATAAAAACTATTCCGCGAGAAGGTTATCAGCTTGTCGCGTCAATCTCTGAACCACCCAGCATAAAAGAAAAACTTATTGCGCCACGAATGAATAGGCCCGTAAATTGGCTATTATTTGGTTGCCTCTTTGGTGTTTTGATATCAGTGGTCGTTAGTTATTTAAATGAGCCTGTAATGCAACAAAGTCCATTTAAATATGAGTCTAGATTAACATCTGCTCCAGGTCTCGAAGTGTACTTACGTTATTCTCCTAATGGACGCTATTTGGCATTCAGTCATTTAGGTGAAAACCAGTCACAATTTGATTTGGCCGTATACGACAGTCAGAGCAAAATCGTTCATAGTTTAAAAAGCAGTAGTTATAGTGAAGAAGCACCGGTTTGGTCGCCAGATGGAAAGTGGCTCGCTTACTATCGTTTTGATCCATTCAAGTGTGAGGTCCGTGCTATAGCTGTGGATCAAACCATAGAAATGTGGCGCTTAGAAAGAGAGAAAAAACTCTTTGATTGTGAGCTTGGCTATGGTCCAAGAAAGCTATATTGGCTGAGTAACAATCACATCGCTTTCAGCACCCAAAAGATAAATAATCTCATCGTTGAATCATATGAGCTTGATCAACAATTGAACATAGTTGATGTTCATCAATATCCAGATGTAAGTGGCGAGATTATTGACGTACTCCCAGGATCAACGAAGTTATTATTAAAATCAAAAAAACGGGACGGATATAATTTAGTCACCCAGACATTAGAAAACCCAAAAACTAAAAATAGTGTATTTAGTAGCTCCAATGCGTCACTCGCGTTATGGTATCAGCCAGATCAATTCATCACTGTTCAAGGTAAATTATTGATTCAAAACACAACTAGAAATTCAGCACTGCCGATAACGGCAAATGCTAGTCTGATTGGTGATTTAGCATTTAGCAAAGCAAGTCATTCACTCGCGCATTCTGAAGGATATGCACAACTCAGTGTATATAGATTTGATAACTCAAATAGTAATAAAAACTTGGTACCAATTAGTTCAGCTACACGGCTTGATGTTAGCCCGAGTGTATCGCGCGATGGTAACTATTATGCATTTGTGTCAATGCAAACTCAACAAAGCCTTAGCTCTGAAGTGTGGGTAAGGAATAAGCTAAGAGCAAATGCTGAGCTTGCTTATACACTCGAAAACAATGAATTAGCGAGCTCATTACTTTTCTCACCGGACAACCAGTACTTAGCTTTGATGACGGAGTCTAACAAACTGTTAGTAATAAATTTATTTGCTAAGTCTGCGGTAAAAATTGCAACAGAATTTAAGTCACTAAGGAATGTTTATTGGGCTAAAGATAGCCATTCATTATTCTTTACGAGTTCTGATGAAAATGGCCAACCATTAAACTGGCAATACGACTTACTTGATTCTGGCAATAAATTATTAAAGACACCTCAAAAGTGGCCGCCATTAAGAGAGCGGAATATTACATTTACGCAATTTTCTGAAGATTTGAAGTCGTATCTTCTCCCAAGACTTACTGCCTATTTTGATGAGCCTCAGTTGACGGCTTCGTTTGCTTTATATCTGCCAGTACTTCACGAACATGGTGCGTATTTTGTTATTAGATCGGGACATAAGTTGTCTCTCTATAAGTATGTGAATAAAACCGGAGAAGTTAACTTATTGAAGGAGCTTGGAACTTACCTTTACGATATCAATACGCCGCTTGCTTTAACGACCAGTCAAGATGGGCAACAAATTTTATTTAATCGTATTGATGATATTGAAATGGATATTGTGCTTCATAAAAGTGTTAAAGGCGCTGAATAAATGCTGAGATTGCTTTTGTAGACCAGTCTCTATCTTGAGCGGCATTGAGTGCCTGTTTGGCGTATTTCATAGACAAGGTTTTATTCGTCAGGGTTTGTGCTCTTAACAGTAAAAGCGTGGGGTGTTCGTTATCTATGTCTAACCCTGCTTCTAAACATTGTTTTAGGGCTTCTTGCTGATTTGGCATGGTTTTAAGTAATAAACACATTTCTTTTATTGCTCTAAAGTGACCTTGTTCAGCTGCTTGTTTGAAATAATTTAATGCGCGGTTTGGACTGTATTCTGGGTTCTTTTTATCAGCAAACAATGTTCCTAATCGATAAAGTGCAGGTAAACTATTTTTTTGAGCTGCAACTCGTAACCAGTTTATGGCCACTTTTCTGTCTGAGTCTTGGATATTATTATTTAGCAAGCTAGTTGCAAGCTTGTACTGTGCCAACGGGAAACTATTTTTTGCCGAAGCAAATAATAAGCTTTGTGCAGCTTGTTCATCTTGCCAGTGATATTTCAAAAGTTGGCTGGCATTGTATTCACTCGACTGTAACCATTGAGAGATATAAAATTGTACTTCGCTGTTACCTTTTTCTGCAGCGTCTATGTGCTCACTAATTGATTGTTTATATTGTTTTTTTTGATTCTGAAATGCCGTTTTATATTGTTTGCCTTTAAACGTTGTGAAGTGATATGTAAGCGAACGACTTTTGATTGGTATGTCAGTGTCATAGCGCCAAAGGCTTACTGCATTAATTAATTCGGTCGAAAAGATATGTTTTGGATGTGCGGCAATTAAACTTATGTCAGTGACTGCGCCACTCTCGTCGATATCAAATTCTACCCATACCCAACCTTCTACACCTTGTTTAATTGCTTGCTCGGGATAATTGGGTTTATGGTCTCTCACTTTGTTTAAGACTAACTTACTCTTATTGAATGAATTTGGATAAAACTTTTCAGAAATAACATTAAAGCCATATTGCAATTTGAGTGCTAAATACATGTCTTTTAGCACCTGCTTATCAGGGTATTGCTGTTTTACTAATTCAGCTGTTTGTTTTGCATCCATTAAACCAAAGTCACTGGCAAGTAAAAACCATGCATAAGCTTTAGGTAAACTTTTAGTCGTGCCTTGTCCATGCAATGACATAACTGCCAAGTTGTACATGGCATCAGTATTGCCAAATTGACTGAGTTCAAGGAACTCTGAATGAGCAAGGGAGTAATTTTTTTGTTGATAGTGTTGCGTCGCGCTGAATAAATCGGCAAAACTTTGCTTTGAAAAACAGATAAGTAATAGCAGTAATGGTCCTGTTAAACGCATAAAGTCCATAAATACGAGATGAATACCTATCTTAACGAAGTTGAGATGAATCTGAATAAAAGCAAAGACTCAACTATGACATGAAATCACTGGTCTTGTATAGTTTATGGGATCTATATGGTGCGGGTTTTTGTTGTATTTTCATAAATTCTTACCAATATTAATGAATACTTAAAAAATAAAGCCGATGTACTTTCGTACACCAGCTTTAGGTTGTGCTCCGGGCTTAGCACCTTGTTTGGGCAAGCGAGCTTGCCCAAACTTTTAAGTCATACCTGTGTTAGCTGAAATGACTTAAAAACTAAAACGCAAACCAGCCATAAAGCGTCTACCGTCTTTGTAAACACCTGTTAGCGCTTGCTTCACACCTTCTTCTTGGTAACTGAAAGTGTGCTCATCTGTTAAATTTATCACTTCGAAAACAGCGGTAATATTCTCATTGATGTTGTAATTAAATGAGGCATCAATTTGACCATATGCATCTTGATAACCTGGCCATGCTCGGCCAGTGTCATAACCCGTACGATAGTTATATGAAATTCGACCGCTGTAAGTCTCATTTTCGTAGTAAGTGCTGAAGTTGAAAGTATGTTCTGAAATGCCTGGGATAAGAATGTCATTACCTTCAAGATCTTTTGACTCACCATCTACAAACGTATAGTTTGCAGCAATACCAAAACCTTCAGCCAACTCAGTTTGATAGCCTAACTCGATACCTTTCAGAGTACCTGCTGGGCCATTAATAGGACGGCTGATCTCGATTTCAACGTTATCAAATGTTTCTGTTTGGGTATTTTCGCCAAGTGTTGATTGTAAATCTTTATAGAAAAGGGCCGAAGAGAAAATACCAGCGTCAGAGAAGTACCACTCATAACCTACGTCAAACTGTGTTGCGCGATAAGGGTCTATATTTGAGTTACCACCCGTACCTACACGTGTTTCTGTGTTGTACGTGGTTGCATTTGTCATTGCTGCATAATCAGGGCGAGTCATAACACGTGCAGCGCTGAAGCGTAAGATCATGTCTTCTTCAATATCTACAGCAAGGTTAATACTTGGAAGAATATCAAAATAGCTCTTATCTTCTTCTTGCCAAACCTTTGCATCAGCTGGGCCTACATAAGCACCTGTTGTTTGTTTAGTTTCAACAAGACGAACACCTAAATTACCACGCATTCCGTCAGCATCAATGTCGGCCTTGATATAACTTGCCAAGATTTTTTCAGTGATTGCGAAGTTGCTGTCATAAAGGTAATCGTATTGCCAAGATAATGCATCACCCGCTGCTCTGGTTTTAGCTAAGTCAGTCATGGCATAATCTTTTAAGGTGCCAGATGTGCCGATACCTGATAAGAAATCACTCGGTGCAGCAAAAGAATAATCCGCTAGGTTCCAGTTTAAATCAGTACGCGTTTGTGAGCGAAGGCGAACGTTTTCACGTTTGTGGTCGCGATATTTGACCCCCATTTTGATCTTACTGAACACAGCAACATCGATGGCACGTTCAAAGTCAGTTTGACCATAATACTCTTTATCTAAAGCATCATTTGAGTCATAACGTAAGAATCCTAAATTCCAGTGTTTTCCGTCAGCAGGATCTTTTGCATAGCTAGTTTCAATGCTTTCAATATTTTTCGCATTGTAAGTATGTATTGCATTACCTTCCCAGCCTACACTTCTGTCTGTTTGAGTACCACCAGAACCCTCAGTTACACCAATGTGATAACTTGATCTCCAGATTTCCCCATCATGAACTAGCTTAAGATCATAAGAATTAGTCTTAAGCTTCGAGTTACGAATTTTAGTTTCGTCTAAGATATTATTGCCATCTGGAGATAAACCAAGTGTACCAGCTTGCGCGAACTTACCTACTTTGGCATGGTCAATAATATCTAAAGATTGATATTTTGAATCACCATAACCAGGTAGCCATAAGAAGTTTTGATTTGCATTATTTGCTTCTAATGCCGAATTTAATGCGTTAAAAGTAACGTCCATGTTATCCGAAGGGCGATATTGAAGCGTTAAATTAAAACCAGTTCTAACACGATCTTGCGTAAACATGGCAGAACCACCGCCACCAGGCGTATAAACGTTTTCTACGACAGTACCATCTTCAAGCGTCTCATCACGATATGTCCAACTCCAAGCTTCAATACCATCGCGTCGCAGGTTACGCTCTTGTCTAAATACAGAGATTAATGCACCAATTGATTCTTCATCATTTTTCCAGCTATATAACCCAGCAAGTTGTGGATCTGTTTCACCAGACACCTCACTGTGCTGCATAATAACTGAGCCAGCAATTTTATTTTCATCTAAATCAAGAGGTTTGCGAGTTTTTACAATCACAGTACCACCGATTGAGCCCTCATCAATATCGGCTTCTGGTGATTTATAAACTTCTAAACCTGATACAATTTCAGAAGGGAGCATTGTATAGTTAAAACCACGGCTTGCTGATGAGTCTACCCACCAATCGGCCGAACCGACAGCTTGCCCATTAAGCAATGTTCTGTTTTGGTTTTCCGACGTTCCTCGAATGCTAATACGCTCCCCTTCACCGAAGTTACGGCTCATTGAAACACCCGTTATACGTTGTAACGACTCCGCTACGTTTTGATCAGGAAATTTACCGATATCTTCAGAAGATACAGCGTCGACAATGGAGTTCGCGTAGCGCTTAGCGTTGATTGATTTGACAACACTGCCCCTAATGCCTCTGACTTGGATGACTTCAACTTCATCTGTTTGTGCGCCTTGTGCTAAAGTCGATGAACTAAAACCTGCTGTTGATGCCATAAGAATGCTGCTGATTAAAACAGCGAGCGGCTTTTTATTATTTATTTTCATGCTTTGATTCCCCTTGAAAGCATTTGATTAACAATTGCATGTGGTCTGCAATGTTTTAATAAGTTAATGCTTGATTAGAAGGAAATCTTGAAACCAAATGAATATTCGTGATTATTTAATTTTTAAGATTAAATTAATGATATTTTTGCTTATTATTATATTTAAATTAAGTTTATTTATGTTTTTTTAAAATATTAAATTGTAAATTCACAATTAATAATCAACTAAACTTGCTTAAAGAATAGAGATGTCAAACCGAAGTCAATGTTGATTGTTGGCAACTACGTATTCATTGAATATTGATCAATCGTGTTATTTGGATGGTAATATGTCTGTACGATTAGGATGAAAACGTAGAATTGAATAACATTCTTCAATGTGTACTTCAAACATACCAATTACCTTACCAAAAGAAGAGCCAACACTTTGAACACTATAGATAAAGTTCAAAAAGGATAATTTGCGATTGATAGGGCTATGAGAATATTAAAAGCTCAGCCTTTAAGACAGAGCTTTTAATATTTGAAAGGCGATAACTTATGCAGCCAGTGCTTGTATAAAATATTAGAGGCTTTTCTTTGGTGGCAGCGCCACGTTTGCGAAAATTAATCCAGCAACCAGTGACATGAAGATCAAAAATGTTTGTTGGCCAATTTGGTCTGCGTTCACGAAACTTTGGCCCTCAATTAAGGAGTTCAAGCCAATGTATGTTTTTGAACCAGGAACTAGCACAATAAGCCCTTGCATCGCCACAATTGAAGCGGGGGCATTCACCATTCGGTTAAATAAATTACTAAAAACGCCAACAGCAAATGCACCAACGAATGCACCTATACTGTAGTCAAAGTAAACTGCTGCGCTAATACTTGCTGCATAGGCGATGAAACCTGAAGCAATCGACCAACTAGCATGCTTTAATTTGGTCCTAAATATGATAATTAAGCTACTACATAATAGTAATATCGCTAACCACGCTGTCCATTTAGGTAATGCCTCTGGTTGAATAAAATCAGTTTGCCCAAAGAGTGCAAAACCAATACTAATTCCGAGAAACGCACCGAAATAAAGTTTAAATAGAAGCATGACGGCGTCCATTACACGTGCTGTGCCAGATACTAAATGTCTTGCCGATAACTCGGCAAATCCCAGGGCCAAAGCGAGGCCTGGAATGAATACAATGATCGATGATAAAACCACGAGCCGGATGTTTACACCTGGGTCAATGTAGCTACTTACTGCACATGCTGCTATTGCGGCTGCGATGGCAACCAGCGGCTCTAACATATGGGTTACACGTTTCGAGCGGGTTGACCAGAGTACAAATACAAACACGATAAGTGAAATCAAACCTGACCATAAAACATCATTCCAACTGGTGCCCATTAGCATCGCAAAAGCTGCACCAGAAACCATAAAAGCAAAACCAGTAAACCAGTTATTAAACGGGTTTTTGCTTGTATCTATGGTTTCAAGATTTGCATCGGCTTCTTCAATGGTTAATTCTCCAGCCAGCATACGGGTTACTACGTCATCTGTGTCTGCCAGTGAACCCAAATCATGATCACCTGGTTCAACACGAGCAACATGGGTATATTCTTCTTCGTGACCATCTGTCCATATCACAAAGGTGACTGAAGTTGGTGACATAACGAAAGACGACTTTAAGTTTAGGTGAGTTGCGACTTCCATTAAATGAGCTTCAAGACGGTAGGCTGGTGTACCGTATTTGTGCAGCATTTTGCCAAGCTTAACTATAAACTTTCTTTTCTGCGTAAAACTAGCTGTGTTCAAGTGTTTAGACCAAATGAGGGTGGTAAAAGTAAATATTAGGTTAACTATAGCTGAAGTTAACCTAACAGGTATGCTTTGTTAGAAACGGAGCGAATTCTAATCAATTTTGGTGTTATGTCTAGCAATTTATTAGGAATTATTTTTGGTTTTTTGCTTCAATCCATTGGGCCATATATTGTGTACTCTTCATGGTGTGATGTTTAAGCATTTGCCCTGTAAAATTATTCATTCTGTGTGCATCTAAATTCGCCAAAATAGTATGTATTTTGTTGATCAGTTTTGGCCCTAATTTCTCTTGGTCGTAGAATTCTTTGAGAAGTTGACTCGCGTTATCAGTACTTTGTTCAAATTGAGTTTGTTGCTTGTAAAGTTCGACTGCAGCATTTGCAAACTCTTCTGCATTATTGGCGATTTTTCCAGGCCATCCTAGGCCTTGTTTTGTCATACCTTCAGCGCCTATGTCAGTTGTGACACTTGGAGTCTGATTGATCATGGCTTCTAAAAGCTTTCCTTTGATCCCCGCACCAAATCTAAGGGGGGCTAAACACACTTTGGCGTTTTGCATAACATGATTGGCATCTTCAGCCCAACCTTTAATTAAAAAACCAGTTTTTGGGTTATTTAGTGCCGTAGCTTTCGGAGGTGGGTAAGAGCCATAAATATGCAGTTGGACATCAGGCAGCTGTTTTTTTATCAATGGCCAGATTTCTTGAAGATATAAAACTGCATCCCAATTTGGAGCATGTCGAAAGTTTCCTATGGTCATAAAATGCGACCTTTGTTCAAATTTAGGTAACGAATTTGGCAATGTGTTTAGATTAACCATAAACGGTAAGTGATGGCATAAGCTTAAATCAACTTTGAAATATGATTCGAGCAATGACATTTCATAACTTGAGATGATTAAACTTAAATCACAACGTAAGATAGCGGCAATCTCGCGTTTGGCAATGTCACTTTGTAGATCTGCTAAGGTAAAGTCTCGTTTACTTTTGTGTGCGGTATGTCTTGCTTGTCTCAGGCACTGTAGATCTTCAGTATCTAAGATCTTAAGTGCTTTAGGAGCAAATTTATCAACCCGCCAACCAAATTGCTCTTCCATCATAAAGCGGTCAAACATGACAATATCGGGATTATAGCGTGTTATATAATCATCAAAGCTTGAACAATTTAAAGTAATTTCCTGACTGCTGATCCCAAAATCATTAAGATCAATCATATGCTCAGTTGGTTGTGAGGGCGTAGCAAATTCAACCTGCCAGTTTTGATTTCGAAACGTCTTCAGTAAAGACATCATATGTGTGCCGGCCGCTGAAGAGTTTGGTTCAGGCCACACATAACCAATTACTAAAACACGTTTGCTCATTGTACTCTCTTAGATGTTAATTTTTGAGGCGCGAAGTCTACCTGAATTTACTTAAAAACTCGACGTTGTACTGCAAAAATGAAACACATTCTACTCGTTCAGTTATTTTAACTTTTCTAAAATCTTAGGTAGGTCGTGAATTATTCAAAGTTACGTAAATAGCTGCAATTTTAATGATTTAAGTATATTATTTCGCTACTAATTGATTAGGGGAATAGTATGAATCGCACAATATCGTCTGTATTTGGTGCTTTTTTCGCTACATTGCTAATAGCATCTGAAGCCTTTGCGAATGCCAACACGATCGGATTCAAGACACCAACGGAAGAGTTTGCGCGCTTGGTCGAAGTGCAATCTTCACCTGATATTTTGATGAGCCCAGACAATGATTGGCTTGTTGAGTTGTCACAGCATACGATAGGTTCAACGAAACAAATACAGCCGCAACTTTCTTTATTTGGAATCGACTTTAACCCTTATAATTATTCACGAGTATCTCTAAAGCGTTATGCCGATATTGAAATACGTCATGTTATTTCTGGTTCTGTGCTTAGTGTGAATAACCTTCCTGACGGAGAGATTAGAGACGTGCAATGGTCTGCGAATAGTCGCTATCTAAGTCTTATCTTAGAGCGAGTCAATTCTGCAACACTTTGGGTTTATGATGTTAAAACCAGACGGTTGGAGCAAGTAACTCAATCGACTTTAAATGGTTTCTTAACAACTTCTCCTTATCAATGGTTACCAGATAGTACTGGGTTTGTGGTTAATATTGCTGTGAATCATGGCAAACCATTACTAGAAGAGCCCGTTGAGCCCAAGAAAGAGCAACATATTATCATTCCTAATCAAGAAGGCTTGGTTATTACTGAGCATTTTCGACCAGTGGAAGAAGTTATCGAAACGCCTCAAAATGCTCTAATTGCAAGTACTACACTACAAATGCCGCTATCTGAGCCAGACAAAGAAACAAACCAGCTTGATGAGAATGAACAGTTGGCTTCTTTAGAAATTAAACCCGATCCGATTACCGAACAGTTTAAATTTTTTGCACAAGGCCAACTTATTAAAATCAGCTTAAGCGGACTTGCAAAACCGATTGGTCAACCAACCTTTTTAAATCATTTTAATGTATCTCCAGATTCAACCAACTTGATCGTCAATATGATTGATGATCCTATTACCACAGATAGACCGCTTGAAAACCTTGCTAACGTTTGGCAGGTTTGGGGGATGACTGGTCATGCTTTATATGAATTAGCTGTAAGCCCTCTTGTTGAAACTTCTGAATCTCAAGTTTTACATAAGCATAAGTTTCAGTGGCGTTTGGATAAAGGCGCTACGGTTTTATGGGCAGAAGCTAAACCTGATGGTTCAGATAACTTGTTTTCAGTCAGTGCACCGTTTCGTAAAGCGCCTCAGGCTTTTGCAACATTAGACTGGAAACTTGAGAAGATAGATTGGTTTAACGACAGTTTAGCGTTGCTGACAGAGAAGTCGCTTGATGGTAACAAACGTAGACAAAGTATTATTACTCCAAGAGATGCAGATCAACGTCGTGTTGAATTCAAAACATTCGCGCAAGAGGGAACATCACAAACTTGGCATAAATTTATCAAACAAAGAAATGATTTAGGCACTGAGGCACTTAAAGTAGTTGGTGGTCGATATTTGTTTGTGCATAGCCAGCAAATTCAAGGTGATTCGGTTATTCAGTTACTTGAACGTTTCGATGCGAAAACAAACAGCAAGTCTACTGTGTGGCAATCTCAGCCTGAATTCTCTGAGTCTTTGATTGCACTTCTTGATGATGAAGGTATGCGCTTTCTATTGACTAAAGAGACTCAGCTTCAGCCTACTAACTTTTTTATCAGTGATTTGACCTTTAATACCTTGGAGCAATTAACGAGAAATACGCACCCAATAGAAGGTTTTATTGGTGTGAAAAAAGAGCAGTTGCAATACCGTCGCGCTGATGGTCAAACGTTAACAGCAAACCTATATTTACCAAACAATTACGATGCAACTCAAGGTAGCTTACCAGTGCTGTTTTGGTTAGGTGATGATATTTACAACAAGAAAGGCGAGTTTGTTACAAGCAACCACAAAGATATGGTGGCTTATGTCGCAAAAGGTATCGCAATTCTAGAAAACCCGAGTATGCCAAGTTTAAAAAGTGCAGCTTCAAGTTCTGAATTTATGACAGATTTAAAGTCTAGCTTTAAAGCAGCAACAGATGCGTTATTTGCAAAAGGGCTTGCTGAAATTGGCAAAATATCAATTGCTGGTCATGGAGCGGGTGCAACGCTTGCTTCACTTGCATTGGCAAATACAGATTACTTTTCTTCAGGCATTTTAAGAAGTGGTCAATATAATGTGACTATGGCGAGCAAAGGGTATTTAGACAGTGACGAAGCTTATTGGCAAAATACCCTTTTGTTTAGTGGTGTATCTGCTTTTAATTCTGTGGATAGAATTAATGTACCGGTTCTGATTATCCATGGTAAAGATGATGGTAAGGCGACAAAACTTCAAGCCGAGTTGTTATATCAAACCTTATACAGTTTAGATAAAGAGGCCCGTTTGGTGCTACTTCCGAATGAGTCACACGAGTATCAATCGATATCAGCGATTTTACATGTGTTATGGGAGCAAGAGCAGTGGCTAGAAAATTGGGTCATGCCAAAGCCAGAAGATTATCTTTTAGATAATGCCAATTTCCAGTGATATTGATTATTAAAAAGATATAAAGCCTGGGATTAATCCGGCTTTATATCTTCAAGAATTAACAGCTAAGAATTGATAATTGCTATTAAAGCCTTCAATTTAGTGTTTCTCTTTGTGACCTAATGAACTGCCTACAGAGGCAATAATTATCATGAAAACAGCAAACCATTGCCACAATGTTAATAGTTCACCTAAGATGATAAGTCCAGCTACAGCGGCAACGGCTGGTTCTAAACTCATCATGATACTGAATCCCTGTGCAGGCATATTTCTAAGCGCAACCATTTCTAAGCTATAAGGTAGTGCG